>JACCDM010088653.1_pt1 | contig 45169 bp, 29 predicted proteins | sample 7445851 | NCBI WGS metagenome assembly JACCDM01 (sample SAMN15323438, study PRJNA562643) | freshwater metagenome | isolation source: river surface water | place: USA:Blue River Watershed | collected 2017-08-16
ATGATATCCTTCTGCTCATTGTTTTTCAATGCTAAGAACGGAAGTGTATAAGTGTTTAGTGCAACGATGTGGGTAAACATGTCGCTAGACATGTGTATTACCTTTTCAATCTCTGCTTGTGTTTCTTTGTTCTCGCCTTGTGCTGTATCTTCTTGTTTTTGTAGTTCGTTGTCTACATAAAACTTTAAGATGTTGGGCTTACGACCACGCTCAATCTTATAATCTTTACCGTTCGCAGTAAACTCAAGCGTAACCATCATACCCTTGCCGTTAGTGCGATTGACTAAGTTATCTTTACGAATGTCATTGATAGGTACGCCGAACAATGCGTATGATAAACCCTGAATCAATGTGGTCTTGCCCGTACCATTACGAGCACCATCACCACCTAAGTCTAAGTTTTCACCTAGAATTAGTGTTAAGTCTTGTTTGTCAAATGAAACTGCTTGTGTTACTGCACCGATTGATAAAAAGTTGCGAAGGGTAATATTCTTTAATTGAATCATAAGTTGTTATAAATTTCTAACAATATCTTTTTGTCGAATGCGTTAGATTCGATAGAGTTAATTTGGTCAATGACGATTTGGTCTACACTTTCAAACTTTAGACCCTCTGGGCCTTGCGTTTGAACTTGTTCAACTTTCATAGGTATCAATGCCATTTCACGTAGTTTGTGTTCTGGAATGAATGTTTCACGCAAGAAGTTTGCTTCCTCATAACTAATGTCAATATCTAAGTGTACACGAACGTGACTATCTTTTACAAGCAAACCGGCTGGATTCTCTAACACATCACTGAGTTTATAAACTCTGAATAAGGGTTGACCTGGCCATGAACGAAACTCTGGATCTTTGTCCCATTCGAGTATCATCATACCACGTTGGTCATCACCTGCATCAGCATAGTTATGCGGGAATGCATTGCCAATGTACCATACGTTCTTTTTACTTTGTCGTTTGTGGAAATGACCTGTGAATACTTGCTGAAAGCCGGTCATGTGTTCACTGTTAAGTTCACCATGATCTGGCATCTCAACCATAGCATTCATGTGAAAGTGTGGAAGTTCGAAATGCCCGAACAAGTATTTGCTAGACATTTTCTGAATCTTTTTATAATCTTCTTGTACAAGCCAAGGACTGATTACTACATCGCCTTGTTTGAAGAAGTCATTAATAATTTTAACGTTTGGTAAATGCTTGGCCCACTCAACACTATGTATATCCCTGCGGTCACGATAATAAAGATCGTGATTACCGGGAATAAAATAGACAGTATCAAATGCTGAATTAAGTTTCTCAAGGGCTTGTAATCCAAACTGTAGTGTATGGATATTTATACTTGCACGATGATGATTCCAATCACCTAAGAAGAAACATGTCTCACAGTTTTCTTTTTTAGCTTCTGCTATGAACCAATCTACAAAATTGGCACAGTCTTGATTATGTTGTAGGCTATTACTCTTTAGACCGAAATGAATGTCGGTGAAAACAGCAGCCTTCTTAAAAAGGTTACTCATGTAGTTAGTATATAAAACTTTAGATTGAAAAGCAAATGAAAAGGTTATTCTTCGTACACAGTAGCACTAGTGCCCTGTCTAGTCCAACTTGGGTTAAGCCCATTCATTTCTAAAATGTCATCACGAATGTTTTGGTTTCGTTTTTCAGAGTTCAATACACGACAAAAACTATTTGTGATAGCGGCTGTGTAGTAAGCAAATGGATTCTGTGATTTGGCTTCGTTGAAGCGCAATCCAACATATGTAAGCTGTAGAATGGCACTATTACGCATTTCATCATTGTATGTGTACCCACGCCAGTTAAATTTCATAGCGTATTTCTCACACATCATAATATACATACGTGCTAGTTTATTTGTAATTTGTCCGTGATCCTTACTGAATTCACCAGTCTCTAAATCACCGATCCAATGACTCTTACCTATACATTGGAAACTTTTGTTTTCATCCATTCTGAAATGTTGGAACGGTGGGAAATTGACCTTAACATGAACCATGTCATCAATTTCACCTTTTGTTGTTGTATCTTCTAAGTCAGCAAAGATTTCTTCTTGCTCATCTTCAAACTCAAAAATGTCCTTTGCGGTCTTTTTCTTATCAGTTTTGCGAGGTGCCTTTGGTGCTACTGGAACATGATCCCAGGTCATTACTCTAAAAACAAGATCAGTTACTGGAATTTTCTTTGGGTCAACCTTTTCACCCGTTTCAACAAAGATTCTAGCTGCCCTATTTTCTCTAGCTGTCTGTATTGATTCACGTTTGTTTGCGAACTTCAACGATTTTTCAATAGATTCGGTTGGCATGTCAACAATCAAATCATATTTGTGGTCGTTAACTCTATCAATATATGAACAATAAGCGTTTTTGCTTGTGTGAATCTCTTTGAGAATGTCTTTATTATTGAGATAATTTACTGGTTTTTTGTGTGGTATTAGACTCATAGTACTCCGTAGTTATAATACAAAAGTATACAATTTCTGAGGCAGGAATGCAACAGAAACGGTAAAAAATGGGGATTTTTGATGCGATAAATATATTTAGTAAAGGTATAAACACGATGGCAGATTCAAATGCAGACAAGATAGCACAGGTAAAAGCATTCCAAGAAGTGCAGGAAGCCAATGGTGCTAAACAGACAGCACTAAGAAAACAAGCGGCGCAGTTGCCTGAGGGCCCTGAACGTGATGCCTTATTAGCTCAACGGGAACAGTTGAGAAAAGAAAACAGAGAAATACAGTCACGTATTAACCAAGTAGCACCAGACGATCCAAAAAGTGCAGTGTATGAAGGTAAAGACCCAGCTACTGGTTCTGAAGTATATGTTAACCCTGTAACAGGACAAAGATTCAATGCATCCGCACCACCGTCAGATGCCCAAAAGGCAAATTCAATACCCAATGGTGCTGAACAATCAGATAAGGCTAGAGAAACTGCAATAGCCGCAGACAACAAATCCACGCAGCAGGGTTACGCAGGTGCACCACAGCCAGTCGCTGATGCCCCTGCCTCAGAAAGAAAAACTTCACCAGTATCTCAAGAAGGAGTAAACACTACAGTAGAAAATGGAACAGATTCTGGTGTAACTGTGGGTGGCCCTATAGGAGACTCACAAGCTCCTGTGGTTGAGAAACAATTAGACGATGGATCCGATCCATATGTAAGTAATGGTGAATCTACTATCCCGCAACCAACTGAACAACAGACACCCGAGGATCCATACGAGGCTGCCCGATTAGCAGCCGCGGCTGAAAATAATCAATCACCAACCGAACAACAAGTATTAGAAGCATCATCTGATGCTAATCTATCAAAAGAACAACAAAATAACTTAGAAAAAGAACAAGAAAACAATCGTGCCGCATTAAAGGCAGAAGAAGCCGCAGCTAATAATCCTCAGAAAAATTGGACTGCAGGTTCAGTGAATCAAGCTAGACCACAACAAACTATATTTGTGGCAAGGAACGCTATTCAGAAAGATGATTGGAGAATACGACTAAGTTTAGCACCTAGCTCAAAGTATCTTTATAAGATAGCAAAGACAGGAGATATATTATATCCGTTAGCATCAACAGATGGTGTTATCTTTCCATATACACCTGCTATTCAGACAGCATATCGTGCGAACTACGATCCATTAGACTTGACACATTCAAACTATAAATTACATTTTTACAAAAATAGTAATGTAGATGACATTCAATTAACAGCAGACTTTTCAGCACAAGATACATCGGAAGCAAATTACTTGTTAGCGGTCATACATTTCTTTAGAAGTGTTACTAAAATGTTCTATGGTCAAGATGGAAACAATGGACCACAAGCAGGTACACCTCCACCATTGTGTTATCTAAATGGTTATGGACAATATCAATTCAATGAACACCCTGTATTAGTTAGTTCATTTACATATAACTTACCAAACGATGTAGATTACATCAGAGCAGGTTCTTCTACTGTTATTGCTGGTACAAATGTTGATTCAGCAAAACCTAGACCATCTTCGTTTAGTGATATTTTTAGTTTGAGTAAACTTAGAGCACAGGGCAGTAGATTAAAAACTAACTCTATGTCGGCTGAACCAAATTGGACAAACTATTCAAATCAAAACGCAACATATGTACCTACAAAAATGCAAATACAATTAACACTAATTCCAGTCGTAACTAGAAATGACATTACTAATAACTTCAGTGTAGAAAAGTATGCTACTGGAGAATTACTAAAAGGTAGAAATCGTAAGAATGGTGGAGGTATCTGGTAATGAGTTATTCACAAACAAGTCCCTATTATAACACAAGTGTTTATGCAAATGAGTTTTTAGATTTAATGTCAAACAGACCTATAACAACATTGGTTACTGACACTCATTGGGAGATAACAGCAACATATCATTTACGTCCTGACCTATTGGCTTTTGACTTGTACCAAGATAGTAAGTTGTGGTGGGTGTTTGCACAACGAAACCCCAACACGTTGAAAGATCCGTTATATGATTTTACAGCCGGTACTTCAATCTATTTGCCTGAGTTCAATACTTTGCAGGAAGATTTAGGTTTATAATATGGCATCTACTAACATTAATGGATATACTGTCATTGCCACAGTAAATCCTACGTATGGCGCAATTTTCTATGAAATAAAAAAACCAGATGGTAGTGAATTATTCACAGCCAGTGCAAGTTCTGGAGTGTTTGGTGGTTTAAATAATTTAACAAATAAAGCAAACGATGCTGGTAATACTGACCTAGCTAACCAATTATCAAATCTACGTAGTGCTTTGATTACTCAATTACCAGGTTTAGATCAACAAGCATTAGAAGAACATTCAGCTGCCGTAAAAGCTGCTAAAGCCGCTGCGGAAGCTGAAAAGGCTAAGACTGAAAAAGAAAAAGAAGAAGAAAAATCAGGACAAAAAATAAGCGAAACTGATGCTCAAGGAGAAACTGCTAAAAAAGGTGAAAATAAAGAATCCGATGACAACAGCTCACCTAGTCCAACGGCTAAACAACCAGCATCTACAAATTCAAACAGTGCCGTACCTGAGATAGTCGTTACAGCAAATAAGAATAGAAATACAATTACTAAACCTACAGTGGGTAAAAGAACATGGAACCCATTGGGAGATTTTAGTAGTTACACTTACAGAATAAGTTTGTATGCACTATCCCCTGATGCCCACAATACGTATAAACAGACAGGTCAGTGGGACAAGAATCAATTAGTATTGTTAGTACAAAGCGGTGGCGCCTCTAAAGAAGAAAAAAGGGGAGAGGGTTTTGAATTAGATTATTATATTGATGACTTAGAATTAACCTCATGGATAAACGCTAAAGAATCAGGAATGGCTACTAATTCAATTTTCTATAAATTTAAAATTGTAGAACCTTACGGAATGACATTTCCCACTAAACTAGTAGAACAGCAAGTTAAGCTACAAGAAACCTCGACAATAAAAAGAGAAGTAAAAGATTTTGTTTCAGCAACACACGGTGCATTGTTGTTGACTGTTAGATTCTATGGGTATGATGAAAACGGACAAATTGTAACGTCAGCGAAATACAATAATGGTAGTTTTAATAAAAACTTAGATGATAGTGCAACATTCGAAAGATCCTTTACAATTTTCATCACTAAACTAAACTTTAAACTTGAGGGTAAAGGTGCAGTATATGATGTTGAATGTAGATTATTCGACCAACAAGTGGGTGCTGGTACTAAACGTTCAGAATTAGTTGGTTCATTCAACGGTGTAGGATCAACTGTAAAAGAAGCTATTGGCGGAGTGACTGGTACTACTTCTGGTATATTAGATCAAATGAACAAGTTTCAGCAAGATAGTAAAAAAGAAGGAAATTGCGAAATACCTGATGTGTATGCAGTTCAATATGAGGAAAACTCTACTATCAAAAACTCGTCACTTTTAGATGAAAACATTAATAAAGACCGTGTACCGATGACCTCGGTTAATAGTACAGCTGCCTCAAATGCAAGAAAACAAGCTAGTGCAGCCGCCTCAACACTTAAACAAAGTAGGACTATTACTTTTACTAAGGGAACAACCATAATACAAGCAATAGATCAAATCATTACACAAAGTTCATATGTTGATGATGCATTAACTACTATTGAAAGTGAAGAAAATCAATCAGCCCAACAAGGACAGGACAATAGAGAACAAAACTCTAACCCAACGACTATTAAATGGTATATGATTACACCTTCAGTAGAAATTTTGGGCTATGATAAAATACGTAATGACTATGCATACAAGATAACTTATGTAATCCAAAGTTACGATATTCCATATGTACAATCAACTAGTTTAAAATATGTCCCTAAGTATCCAGGACCTCATAAAATTTACAATTATTGGTATACTGGGAAAAATTCAGAAGTATTAAGTTACGACCAATCATTGAATAACTTATATTATCTATACAGTTCGATGAGAGGTATAGCCGACGAGAATTTTGATAAAGAAGCAGTTAAGGGTATCCCAACACAACCAAAGCCGTCAAGTAATGCTGATCCTACAGGAAAGCCTAGTGGAACAGGTGAAGGTGCAAATAATATAAAGACATTCTTGTATAGTCCAACCGATCAAGTACATGCAAAGATTAGAATTTTGGGAGATCCTGATTTTCTCATGCCAGTATCATCTGGTACAATTGGTCAAATGATGGAAAAGTGGTATGGTCCTGACTTCACAATTAATCCAAATAGCGGACAAGTGTTCATTGAAATTATTTTTAATCAAGTAGATGACTATTCAAATAGAGATGGTCTACTAAAACCTGATGGCGATATTCAAACGATGCTATTCACACCTAGATCGGAAAGTTTGAAGTCAATTATTAAGGGTACTGTATTCATGGTATTAAAAGTTGTCAGTAAATTTTCTAAAGGTAAATTTACTCAAGAATTTACAACAGCAATACCTAACCCAGATAACTTAGCAATAGACGGTGTAGGAAATACATCTACTGGAGGCTCAGGTAGCGGAAGAACTAATCAAAGTAGTGCTCAACGAGAACAGCAGAGGTTAGCTGAAGCACAAAGACAATCAGGATCCGGATCAGGATATATTAAAGAACAGCAACGTTTGGCTAAAATACAAGCGCAAGCTGGTTCGGGTTCTAATTATATTAAGGGTCCGGTCGCAGTATCATTAACGCCTGATGACGACCAGTTGGTAATAGCCGGACCTGCGTACAAAAAAGAATATAAACAGGCTAATTTCTATAATGGGGAAGTAGAAAGAGAACATGCAAAGAAAACAGACCCCGCAAATAAATCCAATAAATATTACGGTTTGAATTCAAACGCTGGCGCAGGCCGCGGTAAGGGGTATTAAAGGTAAACTATGTCTAATACAGATGAAGTAAGATTTAAAGGTTCTGGTAAAGAATATAAAGATGATCGTGGTGGAGCCACACTAATACCTAGTGCGGTAGTAGGCATCGTCAAAAATAATATTGACCCTACACGTTCAGGTAGATTAGAAGTTTTTATTAAACGACTGGGGTCAACTAATCCGGACAAGCCTGCATACTGGACTACTGTTAGATACTTGAGTCCTTTCTTTGGTAATACTCCCAACACAGCAGCACCTCAAGGATATGGTGATTATGTCGGAAACCCTAACAGTTACGGATTCTGGGCTACACCACCTGATATTGGTACAGAAGTTATATGTGTCTTTCTAAACGGTGACCCTAATGAAGGGTATTATATTGGTAGTATCCCAAAGCCTGGCTTAACACACATGACACCTGCGATTGGTGCAAGTGACAGTGTTATACCAAACAAAGGGGAAGCTGAAAGTTATGGTGGTGCAACAAGACTACCAGTAAGTGAAATAAACAATGCGAATGAAAAGCAAAGTAACAATCCTACATTAACAAATCAGCCTAGACCTATACATAGTTATCAAGCAGCTATATATAATAAACAAGGCTTATTAAGAGACCCAGATAGAGGACCTATATCTAGTAGTAGTGTTAGAGAAAGCCCTAGTCGTGTATTTGGAATGAGTACACCTGGTCGTCCCATCTACCAAGGTGGATATGACGATGCATCGTTGGTAAAAGCAATCGCTGATAACAGTATTCCTGATAAAAACTTTCAAGTTATTGGAAGAACAGGTGGTCACTCTTTTGTTATGGATGATGGTGATATTACCGGTAAAGATCAATTAATACGACTAAGAACAGCAACTGGTCATACTATTTTAATGAATGACGCAGCCCAGACATTGTTCATTATTCATGCTAACGGACAAAGTTATATTGAATTGGGTAAAGAAGGTACAATTGATATGTACTCAACTAACTCAGTTAATATTAGAACACAAGGTGATTTAAACTTACATGCTGATAGAAATATTAATATCAACGCAGGTAAAGATTTGAATATCAACGCAGAGAATGTCCAAATCGAAAGTGAAAAAGCAACCAACATGTTCACTGGTACTAATTTTTCACAATCTGTTAAGGGTAGCTTTACTAATAAAGTAGAAGGCGGTATGAGCCATGCAAGCAGCGGCCCGGCAAGTTTTGCAAGTTCAGGAACAACCTATATCAATGGACCGTCAGCAGTAAATTTGAATACAGGATCAAGTGGATTAGTTCCTAAAGATGTTAAGCAAGTTGCAAAAGTAAAACATACCGATACACTGTATGATGAGAAAAAAGGATTTGCAGCAGCTCCGGGTAAATTGACAAGTATTACAAGTAGAGCACCCGCACATGCACCTTGGTTAGATGCAAATAAAGGGGTCGATGCTAAGACTACCTTATCTGCTAGTGCTAATTTCCCACCACCTGCTTCTAGTCAACTAGATAAAATAAATCAGTCAGCTCCGCCGGCACCATTATCTCCAGCAACACCTACTGTTGTAACTACTGTACCGAACGTAGCCGCGTCTAATGCAACTAATGCTACTAGTATAGATAAACCTACATCTAACGCATTGGTGTCTCAAATGGCTGTCAATGCAGCAACAAACCCGATAACTTCGACAGCAGTAAAACAATCAGTGGGTACACTACTTGCTAATGGATCACCAGTTAGTGCTATCATGGGTTCGACTGGACTAACACCTGCACAAGTAGCAACATCAGGTCACATTAAACCAGGAATGGAAGTTGCTATTAACGCAGCAATTGCTTCAGGTAATACGTTAGAAAACGCTATGCCTGCGACAGTTTGGACAGGAAAAGATGGGGTAAACTCATTAAATGATTTTATAAAAAATCAAAATGTCCAAGTCAGTGCAACTCAAACATTGCTAGATAAAAGCAAAACTGCATTAGTATCTCAGGGTCTATTAACCGGCAATGAAAGTCCTACACAAGCTAGTGGATTGATTCTTGCTACTGCATCTGCCGGAGTTGGACCAGTAACTGATTATGTTAAGACTGTTGCTAACGTAGGTAATAATGCACTAGGGACATTAACATCAGCATTGCCACCTGGTACTCTAAATCCAGTGGCAGGTAGCATCTCTAATTTAATTGCAGGTGGTAAAATGGCTGCTGGCTTAGCAGATAAAGTAATGGGCGGTTTGACAGTTCCAGGAACACCTGAAACACCTGAAGGTGTTTCAAAGGGATTGTTTAGTAAAATCACAGATGGCTTTAAAGCATTGAAAGCAGGCATACCTCAGAATTTAACATCTATAAATGCTAAAAACAAAGCAGAACAAGAGAGTGGTGAAGCTACTTCTCCTGAAACATCTGCAACTGCCGCAGCCGATGCATCTGCTGCAAGCAAAGTTGTAACTGCAACAACTAGTGTAAATATTTCAGAAACATTGAGTAAAGCATTTAATGCAGTTCAATCAGGTAATATACCTGGAGTTAGTGGAATTAATACAAGTAATTTGTCAGGAATGGCTAGTGCTGCTGCAGGAGTTTATGCGTTTGCTAAATCAACAGGTGAAAGTTTAGCATCTGGCGCTAGTAACTTACCCGGAGGAAACTCAGGACTTTCCCAACTAGTTCAGGGTAATTTACCTACTACCGTTCCAGGAACAGCGGATATTAAAAAATCTCTGTCAGCCATAGGTAGTGCAGTCTCTGGTACAATTGACGGAACGACAGATGTTGTGAATGGACTGAAAGATAAGTTAAAGAATTCATCATTAGCATCATTTGCAAGTGCAGGGTTAAGCCAAAATGACTTAGCTAAGTTAAACGGATCAATAAACTCAATTAGTGCAGGTGGCGCACAAGAAATTAAATTACCTACTTTTGCTGAAGGTACAAACGACACCGAGTCCTTACAGTCGCAAAGTAGATCATTATTAGGTAATGATAAAATACCTAACTTGAGTTTTGGCTCGTTTAAACCTAAGATATTATCACCAGCAGAAACCGCAAAGTATGACAAATTAAAATCAGAACTTGACGGATTAGAAGATACTAGATGGGATTTAAGAAAAGTTTACTTAGATTTCAGAGTTAAGTATGGCTCAAGTGCAACAGAAACAATATCTGCACAGGAAGCATACGATAAAGTATTAGCTGATATTGACAAAATAAAACAGCAAATGGCTGAAATTGCAACTTCATAAATATAAGATAAGGACAAAAAATGCCAACATTTGTAGGATTTAGTACACAGAATGCAGATGCAGTGAGATCACTGCAAATAGGTACAGGTGTTGACGGTGGCGCCGGATCAGTTACCAAACCGATAAGATTTTCTAGGAAATTTAGACTAGTCGACCAAGACCTAGTGATACAAGATTTTGTTAATTTGTTAAACATAACTCAAGGTCAATTACCCGGAAAACCGGAGGTAGGAACAACATTGTGGACTTTTGTGTTCGAGCCAAATACGCTTGATACTAGAACACAATTAGAAACGGAAATCCGTCGTCTTGCTACATTTGACCCGAGATTAATACTCAACACAGTGAATGCCTACCCACAGGAACATGGGATATTATTAGAAATGGAGCTTGCAGTCAAAGCATTTAACGATCCATTGCAACTTCAAATCTTTTTCGATCAGGGTACTCAAACCGCAACTGTCCTATAAAAACGCCGTTTTTCTTAATGATAAATACATTATTAAGAGATTAAACTATGGCTACAAGTTCTAGACAAACAACAATTTTTGGTGTAAATGATTGGAAAGCAATCTATAAAACATTCAGTCAAGCTGATTTCAAAAGCTATGATTTTGAATCCTTACGTAAAAGTTTTGTGGATTATTTGCGTGTCTACTACCCAGAAACATTCAATGATTACGTAGAATCAAGCGAATATATTGCATTACTAGATGTTATCGCATACATGGGTCAAGCACTTGCTTTCCGTGACGATTTGAACACACGTGAGAATTTCATTGATACCGCAGAGCGTAGAGATAGTGTCATCAAACTAGCTAACTTGATTGGTTACACACCAAAGCGTAACTTAGCTGGTCAGGGATTTCTAAAAATTTCAAGCATTCAAACTACTGAGCAAGTCAAAGATATCAATGGTTTGAATCTAAGCAACTTAACTATTCTTTGGAATGATCCAGCTAACATCAATTGGCAAGAACAATTCAATACAGTTATTAACGCAGCGTTGATTGATAACCAACGTGTAGGTAATCCTGGTAATAGCCAAAGTCTTTTAGGTATTAAGACAGATGAATACTCTATCTTATTGCCATCTCAAACGCAGCCTACTATTCCTTTTACTGCTACCATTGATGGTTTGGTAATGAATTTTGAGTGTGTGAGTGTTACTAGTATGGATAGTGACGCAATTTACGAATTGCCACCAGGCCCAACTAATAAGTTCAATATAGTTTATAGAAGCGATAAGTTAGGATATGGTAGTATTAATACTGGCTTCTTCTTATACTTCAAGCAAGGTTCTTTGCAGTCATATAACTTCAACTTGCCAGAAAAAATTAGCAATACTGTAGTTGATATTAACGTTCAGGGTATTAATGATACTGATACATGGTTGTATGGTGTTGATTCTATTACAGGAGACCTAACTCAATGGACACAAGTTGATAGTGTTTATTCAGTTACCAATGCTCAGGCTGCAACTAACAGAAAAATCTTTAGTGTAGATTCTAGATTCAATGACCAAGTATCATATATATTTGGTGATGATGTATTCAGTGATATCCCATTAGGAAATTTCGCTTCGTATTTTAGAACTAGCAACTCATTAACATATACTATTGATCCTAGTGAAATTCAAGGAACAACTATAACCTTGACATACTTGGGTAGAACAGGTAGAACAGAAACTTTAACAATGACGTTAGAATTGGGTATCCCTATTAATAATGCCCAAGCACGTGAAACTCTTGCGAACATCAAGACTCGTGCACCTCAACGCTACTATTCACAGAATCGTATGGTGAATGGAGAAGATTATAATAACTTCCCATACACACTTTATAGTTCTATCATAAAATCAAAAGCAGTTAACCGTACCAGCGTTGGTATATCTAGAAATTATGATTTGACAGATCCAAGTGCAAAGTATTCTAGTACTAATAATTTTGCTGAAGATGGTGGCCTATACATGGTAACCAATGATGGTTATACCACTTTTACTGCAACAACATCAAGTGATGTTATTAGCTTTTTGACCGGATCATTAGCAGAAATTTTAAACAGTGACAGAGCTTATCAATATTATTCAGGTACATACACACGATATGCAGTAACATCAGCAACTACATATTGGAATCAGTCATCATTTGATTCGTTAGAATCATCTGGGTATTTTTATGTGGGTGACAACGATCCAGTTGCTGCCGGCGTATTCGCAACAAGTGAACTAAGATATGTTAGCGAAGGCGCATTAATTAAATTTGTAGCACCAGTTGGTTACTATTTCGATATGAACAACAGGTTACAGCAATTGAATGGTCCGTTGGATCCTAGTCAAAGTAACTATGTATGGACTAGTGTTATGAACCTAATTGGTGATGGTTATAACAACGGAGAAGGTAATTTAAACAATGGCAAAGGTCCTGTTATATTAAGTAACTCTATCCCAACAGGAGCGATTATTGATACGATAATCCCTTCATTGTCTAATACACTGTCAAACACATTGATACAAGAATGCGTATCAAAAGTTGCTCTAAATCAAAGTTTCTCTTTGGTGTATAACAATTCATTATTAAGTAACCAAGAGCGTTGGTCAACCAGCACATATAATGCTGATACATATTTTGTTAACTTTGAAAGTAAAGGTAACAATGTTTATCAAGTAACATACAGATCATTTGCGTACTACTTTGGTAGTGTGTTGGATGTACGTTTTGTGTATGATGCAGATAGATTAGTTTACGATCCACTAAGTGGAAAATTAATGCAGGACAATGTCGTTGTGTTAAGATCAAATAGTTTACCTAATAGCAATTATCCATTTGCAAAAGATATTAAATTGAACGTTGTGGGTCAAATGGTTGAATCTGATGGTTATGTTGATGATTACAGTGTAGAAGTTTCTAATGTATCATTGAATGTCCCAAGTTCTTATAAAGATCCGGATTACTTTAATTACATTACAGGTTATACATTTAACACATTCAACCGTAGTTACTTTGTGTTCTTCCAACAAATCACAGATGCAAACTTATTATCTAGATACGTAATGATTCCGACTAGTGATGTTGTATACCTATATGGGTCGTTCGAAGAAATATCAACAGTAAAATACGAGTATCCAGTTGGACAAATCTATTATGCTTGGCAAACGGGTAAGTTCTATAAGTCCCAAAATGATACAACGGTACTCAATATTGTCAATGTAGTAGAAGTCACAACCTATATTGTAGCTATTGGTCGTCAAGGATTGTATTTCCAATATAAACATATCAGTGATAAGACAACACGTGTTGATCCAGGTACTACCAATATCATTGATTTGTATGTAGTCACACAAAGTTATTATACTAACTATCAAAATTGGATAAACGACTCTACAGGAAAAGTTTTAAAACCAGTAGAACCTACGATGAGCGAATTATTACAAGACTACAGCAAAGTTAATGATTATAAGATGCTCAGTGATAGTGTTATATTGAATAGTGTACGCTTTAAACCATTGTTCGGTGATAAGGCAGATCCTAAGCTACAAGCAACAATCAAAGTAATCAAGTCAACATCCACTACCGTTAGTGACAGTGAGATTAGATCAGCAGTGTTGGGAGAAATCAATAACTATTTTAGTATTGATAATTGGGATTTTGGTGACACATTCTTCTTCACAGAGTTAAGCGCATACATTCACAGTACATTAGGTGATATTGTAAGTTCAGTTGTTCTAGTACCAAATGACCCTACAATGAAGTTTGGAGATTTGTATGAAATACGTTGTGCACCGTTTGAAATTTTTATGAATGCTGCACAGGCAACGGACATTATTGTGATTTCAGCACTTACTCCCGCCGAATTACAAATCAGTTAAATACAATATATTATTAAATAGGTAAAAATAATGGTATCAAAAGTTAGAACAATAGATTTCTTACCGGACATTTTCAAAACAAAAACCAACGAGCAGTTTCTAAGTGCTTCATTGGATCAATTGTCACAACAACCCGATTATACTAGAATACAGGGTTATATAGGTAGTAAGTTTGGTTATGGAGTTTCCAAGAATGATTCTTATTTGGTGGAACCTTCTAAAGTAAGAACTAACTATCAGTTAGAACCTTCAGTTGTTTTTACACAAAGCGAGGTTCAAAAAGCAAAAGATGTATTAACTTATCCTGGTTTACTTGAGGCTGCAAAGTTACAAGGAACACCTACTGAGAACAATAATCCATTATTTAAAAATGATTTCTATGCATGGGATAGTTTTTGTGATTTAGATAAACTTGTAAATTTTACAAGATATTACTGGTTACCAAACGGACCTGATGCTGTAACATTAACACCCGAACGTTATCTATTGGATGCGACATATGGAGTCATCTCAGGAGTAAACACCTATAAGTTTAGTCAAAACGAAATTAAAATAGATAGTGAAAACCCAATCATCACTTTGGTAAGAGGAAGTAGATACATATTTTCTGTTGACCAACCATCTAATTTTTGGATTCAAACAATGCCTGGTTTGTCAGGTGTCAATCCAGTAACTAGTAGCATTAGTACAAGAGAAATATTCGGGGTACAAGATAATGGAACATCCAGAGGTGTTGTTATATTCGATGTTCCTGAAAAATATGCTCAGGATGCATATATCTATCCTGATGGAATAACAGTTGATTTAGTAACGACTTCACTATATCAAGACGTTAATGGTAAAACATTACAGGAATTAGGAAACATTGATGGTGTGGTAGATTTAAAGAACAAGACTTTACTGTTCTCTAACCATCCTGGATACAACAATTATTCATATAAAATTATCTATTCAGGTGATGTTGCCAATCCTACCATCAATCTAACACAAGATGCAATCTTACCTAATGATCGTAATCTTACAATCAGATTTGGATCTACATATTCAAATAGGAAGTTTGTAAGAAATAACTTAGGTATCATTAGTTTACTACCTATTATTACTGCTCCGGCTGATACGTTATATTACCAAGACGGAGCAAATGCTGATAAGGTGGGAATAATTCAATTAGTAGATTCCGCAACACAGTCATTGAACGTAAATGATATTATTGGTTCTACAACCTATGAAAGTCCTAACGGAATAACATTGACTAACGGATTAAAAGTTCAATTCTCAGGAAACGTTACTCCTAGTTCGTATTTAAATAGTCAATATTATGTTGAAGGTGTTGGTAGTAGTATTGAATTGATCCCTGTACCTGACTTTTTGGTTACAGAACCTTTTTCTACTGTATTACAAACTCCGTTTGATAATGCTTACTATGATACAACAAACTATGGAGAAGTTTTATACTCTCCTACCGATCCAGATTACATTACTATAGCTAGAAATAGTATTGATAAGAATGCATGGAGTCGCAGTAATCGTTGGTTCCATGAAGATGTTGTTAAATTATCTATAGAGAAAAATAGTAAGTCACCTCTGAGTAGTACCGCCTTCGAAGAAAATACTAGAGCTAGAAGACCTATCATTGAATTCTATCCTAACTTGAAACTTTTCAATCAAGGAAGTGTAGGTAAAAATGCAGTAGACTATATTAACTTTGCAGTAACCGATGCACTGTCACAATGTAATGGTCAAACTACTTTCGAAGCAGATGGATCAAGTGTAGTGTTTGATGGATGCCGCATTATTTTCGCTAATGATGCTGATCCAGAAGTAAGAAACAAAATCTATGTAGCATCATTTATTCAACCATCTACTGACGATGAACCAATAATCAGTTTATCTGTGGCACCTGATGGTGATGTTAATTATTGGGACCAAGTTCAAATCACTAAGGGTGAAACTTATTTAGGTACCACATTTTGGTTTAACGGAACTGACTGGATAGAAGGTCAGCAAAAAGATACAATCAACCAACCACCAAAGTTCGATGTATTCAACAGCACCGGTGTAAGTTATGGAGATCGTGATTTCTATAATAGCAGTGATTTTGACGGATGTACTCTATTTCAATATGCTCCTGGAACTGGAGCAGATGATCCAGTATTAGGCTTCCCTATCAAATATAGCTCAGTCAACAATTTGGGTGACATTGCATTTAACGTTACATTGAATAATCAAACTTTCAACTATGTAGAAAACTATGTTTCTAAAGTTGGAAATATAAACGAAGGCTATGTTTATAAATTTAGTTCTGTTACTGATTACACTAGAATGATTGGCTGGCAAACAGCAATCGAAGAAAGTTTCCAGTATCAAGTTTTCAATTTTCAATATGAAGGTACTTCATTAACGTTTGATTGCGACATTGCCGCACTCACTGAAGATGAAACAAAATGGAAACCTATTGTAGTTTACGTAAACAACGAACGTAAAGAAACTACAGATTACACTGTTACAATTGGACAGACTAATACACAAATTACTATACTTGATGATACTATCAGTATTGGTACACCTGTTGATATTATGATTTATAGTAATCAGGTCAGTAAGACTGCTTACTATCAAATTCCAACAAACTTAGACCACAACCCGTTCAACGTTCAATTGACCTCTATCAACTTTGGTGATATTAAGGGACAGTACAAGAGTATTTGTAACAACATTAGAACATTAGTTGGTCCAGCATTTGGAGCAAATAATTTTAGAGACTTGGGTAATTTGGTTCCGTACGGCACAAGAGTTATTCAAAACAGTTCTTCAGTTGCGGCATCAGCAGTATTTTTACGAAACAAAGATGCAAACATTTTGAATGCACTAGAGTACAACTCTAATGAGTATATCAAGTTTAAAAATTTATTAGTTGATACTATCAATAGAATAGAGTTTAATGCATTACAGGACAATGCAACAATATTAGATGCAGTATTGACTGAAATTTCTGGTGTGAAAAACGACACCAATGCATTCTTTTGGAGTGACATGATCCCATGTAAAACTCCTACAGTGACTAACACTTACACATTTAATGTTGGTATATTGACTTCTGAGTTCCCATTAAGTAGAGTTTATGATTTCAATAACGCAAACTATTACGGTGTGTTACTATATGTTACTAGAATGGTAAATGGCGTTTCACGTACTATTCAATTAGTAAGAGGTATAGATTATGAAGTATCTACTCAAGAACCACAAGTAATAGTATCTTTTGATTTGATACAAAATGACGTTTTAGTTGTTAAAGAATATACTCAAACATACGGCAGCTTTGTACCAAATACACCTACAAAATTAGGTTTCTATCCTAAGTTTGTACCAGAAGTAGTTTTAGATACAACATATGTAACACCTACATATTTCATAAAAGGTCATGATGGTTCATATACTAAGTTATTTGGTTCTTACAATAATGGGTATTTGCAAGACTACAGAGATAGAGCATTATTTGAATTTGAAACTAGAGTCTACAATAACATTAAAGTTGATGCCATCATTCCACTAGCATATGATGATATCTTCCCAGGACAATTCAGAACCACTGAGTTTACGTCTGAACAACTATCTCAGTTGTACAATACTAACTTTTTAAATTGGGTTGGATTGAATCGTATTGATTACAAGACACAACGATATATTTCAACTAATGAATTTACTTGGAACTACAAAGGCAGCACATTTGTATTAGGTGGAACTGTCGCTCAAGGTAACTGGAGAGGATTATACAACTGGTTATATGACACTGCTACTCCTAACTTAACACCATGGGAAATGTTAGGACTAACTGTAAAACCAAGTTGGTGGGATACAAGATACGGTGCAGCTCCATACACAAGTGATAACAACTTGCTATGGGAAGATATTCGTGATGGTTACGTATATAACAACGGATCTCCGTATGTTAACGAGAAAAGAAAAAGACCTGACATTTTTAGTATTATCCCAGTAGACTCATTGGGTAATTTAAAATCACCTTTTGATGGTATGTTGAGAACTTATCGTGTGGATAATTTTCAAACCGATTGGGTCGTCGGCGATGCTGGTCCAGCAGAATATAGCTATTTAAGGAGTAGCACATGGCCATTCGACTTAATGCGAATGTTTGCTTTGTTGAAGCCTGCTAAGTTCTTTACCTTGGGTATGGATTTAGATACATACAAATTCAATACAGAATTTAACCAGTATCTGTTGAATAACAGATTCAGAGATATGTTGAATGTTGAGAATACATATTTCTACGGCACATCAGCAGAAACTTCCAGAAACAGTTTTGTAAACTGGGTAGTAGACTACATGTTGCAGTATGGTATAGATGGCAGCACATATGTCCGTGACTTATTTTTAAATCTTGACGTTAGATTGTCATACAGAATGGCAGGATTTAGCGACAAAGATATGTTAAAATTCTTTGTAGAAAAGGGCTCAACTGATAATTTAACTACATCATTGATGATACCTGACGAAAGTTATAGTGTATTGTTATATGAAAACGAACCATCAGAGATGATTGTTTATAGTTCGATCATTATCCAAAAAACTTCTGCAGGATATAAGGTATATGGCAATAGTCAAACTAGATCATACTTCATAACAAATCAACCTTTGAAGAATGGCAATTTAGAAACTATCAACGTTAATAATTTGTCAGTTCAAGTTTATAAAAACTTCACCAATACTCCGGTTGTAGTTCCATATGGTACTGAGTTTACTTCCATTATGGATCTAACTAACTTCATGGCAGGTTATGGAAATTATCTTACTAACCAAGGTATGTTATTTAATGACATTGAAAACGGGTTAGAGCTTACCTGGAATCAAATGATTGCAGAAACATTATATTGGATTCAATCAGGTTGGGAAGTAGGAAGTACAGTAAACGTAAATCCTGTCGCTAATGTAATCAACATTGACAAAGAAAACTTAATTGTACAACCATTAACTTTAGCTAAAGAAAACTATATCTTGAACCAAAACTTGATCCCTATTCAAATCAAGGACTTGTCTGTTTATAGAAAAGAAACATTGTTCAGTGCAAAAGCACTAAACCCAGGTGATAGTATTAGTTATCTAAATGCAAAGTTGAGTAATATGGAACACATTGTTGTGTTCGATAACAAAACATCTTTCAATGATTTAATTTACAATCCAGTCACATCATTGCGCCAACAGAGATTATATGTCAAAGGAAGCAAAACTGCTGAATGGAACGGCACGATGAACGCCGCTGGTTTCATTATTAATGAAAACAATGTAAAAGAATGGCAACCAAATCAGAAATACACCAAGGGTGTTATTGTCAAATACAAGAACAAATACTGGATGTCTCAGGAAATCATTATTCCATCTAATACCTTTGACACTAATAAATGGATCTTAACTGATTATGAAAAGATTCGAACAGGGTTATTGCCTAACGCAAGCAACAGAGCATTTGAATCTACAATGTACTATGATTCTTATAGAGCTAATCTAGAAGGTGATGGTAACTTACTTGGATTCAGTTTGATTGGTTACAGACCAAGACAATATATGGTGTCTGCTGACTTAGATGATATTTCGCAAGTAAACGTATTTAAAAATATGTTAGAGGTAAAAGGTACCAACGCTGCATCAACTGGTTTGAACAACCTTACGGTTCAACAAAACACAGTATCATATGATGTATTCGAAAACTGGGCTGTAAAAGCATCTGAGTTTGGTGGAATATTAAATCAAAACTTTGTGGAATACACATTGTCACAAACTGATTTAGTGGGTAACCCTTCAATCACTAGTTTAATAGTAGATGCCACAGTTGAGGGTTCTCAGCAACAAGTGCCTTTATACAAATTAAAAAATTACGGAAGACAAATAACAAACACAAATATTCTTCCAGTAATCAGTTCATTTGAAGAAAAAGTTCCAAATGCCGGTTATGTAAACATGGATGATGTTAGAGCAGTCGGTTATAGCATCAACACTATCAATGATAGCATCATAGGGGATATCTACAAGGGTGATTACATTTGGGTAGCAGATAATGAGAATACATGGAATGTATATTCCATGAGTTCAATGGAAAATACATTAGTTACCGTGTTGAACAATTTGAATGGTACTGCAACTTTTACTTTTGAAAAGCAACATAACTTAACCAAGTATGATTCTATCGGAATTTTAAACTTCAGCGCAGAAATAAATGGATATTACACTGTCGATGAAATTAAAGATTTGTATAGCGTCATCGTTCCTATATCGTTATCAGCTAGTGTAACCTCATTATCTGGTACTGGTCTAGGATACAAGTTACAGTATCAACGAGTAGGAACTGCTAGAGATATAACCTTGCTACCTACTATTCAAAACGAATATCAACCTTATAAAGTTTGGGTAGACAGAAATACGAATGGTAACTGGACAGTATACGAAAGAAAGATTCGCTATACAAATTCTAATCTTGCTAAGATTGTCGCAGGACAAGAGTTTGGATCGGCAGCTGCATATATACAAGATGTTGGATATTTCATCGCTGACTCCGGCGCACAAAAACTATATCAATATCAAAAGTTAAACGATAGATTTGTTCTATACAAGCAGTATGAACCTACAGGAACATCAACCACTAAGTTTGGAACTGCAATCGCTTACAATGAAAGATTTGTAATTGTATCAGATTCTAATCCTGATGCATTTGGTGTAGCTGGAAAGTCATACTTCTTTGTTTACAAAGTTGTTAGCACCCCGTTATTACAAGTATTAACATTAGAACAAGTCGAAGAATTCACTGATTCACGATTTGGTGATAGTATGGCATTGTCAGGTGATGGTAATTACTTATATGCTAACTTGCTAGATTATGGTATTGTTGCACCATATCAGTTAGATAGTGATTTTGTATATACCGATGTTGGTATTGAATTAGCAGAAGCAACAGTAGTCGAAAGTTATTCATTTACAGTTACAGGTAACAAAGTTGATTATATTGATGAAGGAAAGTATATCTGTTTTGATAACTCAGGCTATGAAACAGTGTACACGTTTATCACGGCAAAATATGACTCGGACACGAATGAAACTACTTTCTACGTTTTAGAACCTATCCAATATACATATATTGCTGGAACCACAGTATATACCGCAAGTTATCATTTCTCATTGATTATGGTTTTTACGGATACTAGTTATTCAGTAACGTTATCAGAAACAACGACATTGAACCAGACTTATGTTAAAGTGTTAGGAAATAAAACAAGTCTTGCATCGTCAACTATTGCATTTCCAAATTTTAAACAGTACATTGTTTCATCTAAGAGTTACAACAGTGGAACTGATGTAACTACTCTTAATTTAACAACAGGTTTAACAGATGTTTATCTAGTAAACAGTACTGCAACCATGGTAGTCCCCGACTTACTAACACAAACAGATGGTGCTGAAGACCAATTTGGTTATAGTTTAGCAACAACTTATGACGGTACTAAATTATTCATTGGTTCACCAAAGTGGAATTATGATAATAATAATCAAGATGTTGGTAAGACATGGGTCTACGATAGACTTGTCACTAATGTAGAGGTACAACGTAATGGAATTCCAGGCTCAACATTCTTAATTGTATTGCAATACTTGATTGATCCAGGTGCTAGAGTATCATTGAATGGTAGACTATTACAAACTGGCGAATATTTAATTGCGGTTAATAGAGTCGGTGTTGTCGGAGAGTTAGTAAAAGCAGGTGACATTATTACCGTCAGTACCGGTCGATTCGTTGTTATGGAACAATTAGTTACATATGATAATGTAAGTGATGTTGTACCTGGGGAAGAATTTGGTTATTCTATATCATCTAATAAAGATGGTAGTGAAATGATTGTGGGTAGTCCATATAGTTTATATGATGTTCAGAATCAAGGTGCAATCTATAGATACACAAACGGAGATAAACGTTTTGGTGTAAAGACTGGCAATATTGCAGCTAACTTAACATCACCTACATATTTTTACATCAACGGTTATGTAGTCAATGCTTTCAGAGATGCAGACTTTTTGAGTACAGTTTCATTGGGTAGCACGACAGTAACATTGTCTCGTCGGGATGCTGCATTATTACCTTCATATGGTGTATTGTCTTTTACTAAAACAGATACAGGAAATGTTCGTAGTATTGCATACACTAGTGTGAACACTACAACGGGCGTGGTTACATTTAGTGTAGCGTTCCCATACAATATAACCTTTACATCACCGACTAGTTTTGTAAGTATGCCATTGGGCAATTCAGTAAACTTAGCTAATGCAATCAATGATGCAAAGATTACTAACGTATTTGCTTTCTCTACAAACGATTTGAGATTGGTAATTAGATTAAGAGATATCAACCTCAATCCAGTAAACAACAAGTTGAACATAACAGTACTTAACGGTAACGATTTATTTGAGATGGGCTTCCCATCTACATATAACAATACACAAGTACTTACAAATCCACATCCTCAACAAGGTGGTTTGTATGGTTACTCAGTTCAATATAACGAATTTAATTCGTTCGTAGTCAGTGCACCAACAGCGTCAAGACACACTAACACTACGTTTGATTTTACTGATGACGATAATTATCACAACGATACCGTATTTGATAACGGATTCACTACATGGGAAGATGCTGTACTAAAAGCTGGTGCAGTTTACATGTATGATTATATTGATACTTACAATGAGAGCTTAACTGAATCTACTATTGGCAAGTATTTGTACGCACAATCAATTAACGATAATATCGAAGTTGATGGTATTATTCCAATGTACGGAACTACCTTAGCGTTTAGAAACTACACTGTTATTGTCGGTAATCCTGACTACGAACTAGTAGGTGATATCGGTAGAGCAGTCATTTATGAAAATAGTGATAACATAAGCGATTGGAATGTCTTCCGAGAGTATGTAGATGTGGTTGATATAAACAAACTACAGAAAGTAGAATTATACAATAATATTGATAATACTACAATCACTTCATTCGATTACTTTGATCCATTAGCAGGTAAAATGCTAGGTGCAGTAGGTGAAAACCTAGATTTCACATCTTCTTCAGATCCTGCAGGATATAATAATCCTACTGTTGCAAAAGGTAATGGTAAATGGGGCAAGGAGCATGTAGGTTCGATGTGGTTCGACACATCAACAGTTAGATTTATCAACTATCACCAAAATGATCCAGTTTACGATAGCAAGTATTGGGGTGCAGTCTTCCCAGGAAGTACCGTATCTGTATATACTTGGGTAGAAAGTGAACTACACCCTAACCTTTATGCAGGACCAGGTACTGTTTACGATGTTGAAAAGTATTCAGTAGCTTTTGGTATTGATGCAAATGCAATAGTGGTTCCTAAATATTATTTCTGGGTTAAAGATACCAACGTTTTATACACTGAGCAAGGTAAAACCTTGACAGATTCTATAATTCAAACATATATTCAAAATCCACAAGGTTCTGGCATCACTTATTTCTCACCATTGAGTTCTAATACATATGCATTGTACAACGCAAGTGAATACATCAAAGGTGAGTCTACTAATATTCATATTGGTTTTGGATCTAGTTCAAGTGAAGCATCCAAACACGAAGAATTCAAATTAATTCGTGCGAACTATCCTACAGACTTCTTACCTGGACTTCCAAATATATTACAAAATCGTATAACTCCTGAGAGTTTGTACGACAGAATGTTAGATAGTCTAGCAGGTACAGATGAAACAGGAGCAGTAGTTCCAGATCCGTTCTTACCTAGACTATTACAAACTGGTATCAATGCACGTCCAAGACAAAGTTTCTTTGCAAACAGATTCAGAGCATTAGAAAATTATTTGAAATATGTAAATAGCGTGATTGCAAAATACCCGATCGCTGAATTTGGTAATGTATCATACCTTGCTGCTAATGGTGATTATTTCAATGTCATGTCATATTGGAGTTTCATTTACTGGTGGGCTGAGGGTTACAATTCCACAACAAGAACTGCCCTTGAAGTGCCATTATATTCAGATTTGTCTACACTAACACCTGTTGAAGGATTAATTGTAGGGGTTTCGAGAAACGGTGAAGGTAAACGAGAAGTTTACATCTACACAAATGGTGATTGGGAAAGAATTGGTTTACAAGATGGTACTATTGAGTTCTCAAGTAAATTGTGGGACTACGCAGGTAACCAAACAGGCTATGGTGACAATTACTTTGATAGCGTACCGTTTGATGAATACCCGTCAGTCGAAACTAGATATATCATTCGTGCATTGAACGAACAAATCTTCATCAACGAATTGTTAGAATATAGAAACAAGAGTTTGATAATATTGTTTGAGTTCATTCAAAGTGAAAATATCGAAAACAATAACTACATGCCATGGTTGAATAAGACTAGTTTGGTTGATGTAAAATATTTGGTTCGTGAATTAGTTCCATATGACAAATATCGTGATGATAACCAAGAGTTGTTAGAAGGATACATCAACGAAGTCAAGCCGTATCACGTAGTAATCAAAGAATTTACATTGGCATATACTGGCACTGATGTTTACAATGCAGGATATACAGATTTTGACTTACCGTCATCTTATAATTCTAACATTTTAACTTTCGTGTCTCCTCAGTTGGTGTACCAAAATGCAAATAACAATACTACATTTGCACCAACATCTACAATTTGGCAAGAGTCAAATTATACATCTTGGTTTAACAACTATGGTGTAGGATTGTATCCTACAGCAAATGTCCCTGCATGTACTGTGGCTAGTTACATATCACCTGCAGATAACTCAATGTATGTAAGCAATGCTAGAGGATTGCCGATTCAAGGATCATTTAAATTAGAAGATGAATTTATCGGTTACAGTAACATTGACAGAGATAGAGGTCTAATACAAGGGTTAAGTAGAGGATTATACAATTCAACACCTACTGAACACTTTGCAGGTGAAACATTATATGTAGATTTCCCTGGAGTTATTATTCTAAATCCAGGTAGACGATATACATCACCACCAACAGTTACAGCATATATTGATACTACAAAATATCCTGCACCAAAGACTCCTGCAGTATTAAAAGCAGTTTTGGGTGATAACAGAGTAATTGCAGTTGAAGTTGTTGACCCTGGACAAGGATATGTTGTTACTCCTCAGATCCTAATAGACACCAGCTACACATTGTCATTCGATAGAACAAATATAGATTGGGTATCTAATGCTATCAGTATTTCTGATCTAGAGTTTGAGACCGGTGATCTAGTTCAAATCAAATCTCCTCAGGCAGGTTCTATCACAAATGGTTATTTCTATGTTAGAATTCTGTCAACTGATTTGTTAGCATTATATTATACAAAATCAAGCGCAATAAATGATTCACATAGAATCACATTCAATATTGGCTATCAATCTACTGATGACCAAGAATATACTATTGGTATTGTTGCTACGGCTGTACCTAACTTAGCGGGTAACAAGGTAAGATCAATTAAAGAAATTATTAAATTTGATAGAACTAGCTACCAAGCTAAAATCGTAGACTGGACTCCAGGTGAATTCTGGTCAAGTCCTTATTTGAGTATCGGCAATGATGCTAGTTCTGATGAATTGCTATACGACAGCTACCCGTATACAGTAGAAATTGATCCAAGTTGGGTTACTCCATCCGGTGGCACTGATGCTATTTTTGAAATTTATAATGTTCTCCTTGGTGGAAACTATGTAGCTGAAGTTACCGACGGTGGAACTGGATATGAAGTAAATGATGTTATTGTTGTACCCTACACAGAACTAGACGGAACATCTTCAGCAAACAATTGTACAATCGTAGTTGATAGTATAGGCGCAGAAGGTGACATACTAACGTTTACGGTATCAGGAATTGCAGTTGACGCAGGGGTATCAAGTTTGCAAGGTGCAGTAATGCCAATTACCTCAATTGCTAATAATTCTGGTAATGCATATGTAACAGTTAATTTAACTGCAAGTCAATTAAAACTTGGTCAAATTAAGGGTGCTAGATTATACCTATACAACACAGCATCTTCATATATTTCAGGAAGAAACTTCACTGGTAGTATATCAGGAACTACTCTTACTGTGACTGAAGTATTCAGTGGTACGATTGCAGTAGGTAATACTATCTACGGTGAAGGTGTTGAAACAGGAACTACTATTTCAGCTTTAGGAAGTGGTTCAGGCGGAACAGGAACTTACACCGTTAATAATAGTCAAACAGTATCAGAAACATATTTCAATCTAGATGGTTCTGCTATCGTTCAAATTTTTAAACCAAGATTTAATTTAGATAGCGTAACTAACCAATATACAATGAAGGTATTGTACGCAGGTGAGGTATATAGTGATGGTGATAGAATTGTTATACCTGGAAATCTTTTAGGTGGTACTACTGGTGTTAATGACGCAATTATAAATATCGAGTACGTAACAGTAGACGGTGGCATTTATATTAGTTCACTATCTGGTTCTTCTATATCACAGTTTAACATATACTATCCTTATCCTGTAAGTCAGGATGATAATGTAGGTGTATTCCAACTATTTAATAATCCAGGACTAACAGTACCAACATCATATAGTGTATCTATAGACTATGATTACGCTTATGTACCTGAGCCAGTCTCATCAGGCCTTGGGTACAAATTTGAAACTTCTTCTTTAGTGAAGTACGAAGGTTCTATCTGGCGTTGTATCGAAAGTAACAATGATTCAACATTTGATGTTACTAAATGGGAATTAGTTGATTCTAGTGATAGACAGGTAAATGCGTTAGATAGAATCGCAACTTACTATGATCCTACTAGCACAATGATAGGCAACCACTTATCACAATTGTTAGATGGTGTATCTTATCCAAACAACGTGTATAAGGGAAATCCTTATGCTACAGAGGATCAGTTCCCTATTGATATCGTTTTAGGAGACATACCTTATCAAGTCACTGGTTTGGATATAGTTGATATGACTTCTCACGTAGTTGGCGATATCACAAGATATATAGGTATTGCTGATGGCCCGGACGGAAGTGTAATCTTAATTTCTGATGATTTAGGAGAGACATGGAGTTTTGTATCATTAGCTTCAACTAACTTAGGTGTTACTAGTATTTCTGCTGGTGATGGTCGTTATATTATCACAACAAGCAATCCAGTAATGCCTGTACTATTGAGTTATGATGCTTCTACATGGATCACAATAGGTGAATTCACCCCATATGATTCTACTAATTACGATGTGTCAATATTCGATTCCGGTGCATTGGAAGCTCCTACTAAGATGATGTACGGTTCTTCTATTGGTGACGGATTCTCTTACTTAGTGGGTGATAATAACGCCGCTGCAAGCGACAACTACGCACTATGGAATCAAGTATACGAATCTTCATCAAGACTAGTTAATATCTTGTATGATGTTAAATTCATTGAGTCTAATAATTTTATTGGAGTATTGGCTGTAGGTAGAAGTGACAAAATTATCTCAGGGGAAGGAACAGCAGCTCCTAATATTGTATCATATTCTAGTATAGTCACTAGCCCAGATGGAATAACATGGACAGAACAAACACCTAAGTTGACTGATTCCGTCATGTATGGTATTGGTAATAGCAATGGTTTAATCGTCATTGTGGGTGAAGATGCAAATATATGGTATAGTATAAATGGTTTTAACTGGACACAAGCAACAATTTCAGGTTCAGCAATTACCGATACATTAAGATCAGTTGCATACGGCAATAATAAGTTTGTAGTAGTAGGTGATTCAGGTACAATCCTTCTGTCTAGTGATGGTATCACTTATACACAAATTACTTCATCAAGTATCACAACAAATAATTTACGTAGTGTATTTTTTGACGAAACTTCAGAAAAGTTTATTGTAGTGGGAGATTCTGATACCATACTTCGTTCTACAAATGGTACATTATGGACTGCTATTTCATATGTAGAAGCTGTACCGTATGAATATGAAATTGTTGGTAATGACTACTTGTATGGTTATGGTCCAGAAGAATTGGTAGCTGGTGTAGTTAGTGATAACTTGTCAATGACTGTTACTACCGCACCGGGATCATACTGGGATAACGATTCAGTAACACAAAACATTTGGTATTATAACACTGGGTTCAACAACGTTGCAAGAAAATTAACACCGGATGACACTAATACAGTTTCGTTCGCCGGTTTCTTACGTAACCCGGCAGTATTATCAGTTTATGTTTTAGACACAACTACAAGTAGAAGTTTAAGAATATATGAAGTTGATACTGTATCGAATCCTGTGTCATACACTGTTGATTGGAATATCCAAACAATTACGTTGAATCAGGCATTAGCTGACAATGAAGTTCTGTTAGTCGAAGTGTATGATATCGGTAATGGTAGACAATTAGTAAGTGGAAATTCACGTGATTACCCATTAAGAGAAGATACTACAGGAAAGGGTATATTCTTGTTTGATGTTAAGTATCAACCTTTAGTAACTGACCCTGTGTTCTATGTTGATGGTGTGAAGTTAGAATACAACACAGACTATACGATAGATCAGGAAGTTATTTCTCCGTACTTTAGTAAATTCAAAGTATTGTTTGAGGAAGACTATTCTACATTATCTACAAAGTATGTAGTTGGTGCTATCTTAGGTGATACCGTAACAGATTACAACCCAACTCAGTATGGATATAGCATACCTGAAACATTAGTAATTGTAGGTACAGGCACTGATTCATATGATATTAGTTCATTGAACTTGTCAGGAGATAATACAGAAGAAAACTTAGTAGTCGAGGTCAATGGTGGTCGTTTAGTTCCTCCTCCAGATTCTGGCGCAGATTATTCTATATCTGGTGGTGTTCTAACCTTAGTCGGTGGACCTATCACTTCTAATGATATTCTTTCTGTCACATCGTACAACGAAACTGAACGTTTATGGTTATCGACTGTGTTGGACGAAACATTAACTGTTTCTGAGATAACACATGTATACAATGAATTGCCAGCGAAGATTACTGTTCATTTTGCAAATCCATTACAAAAATATGATTCTGGAGAACAGATTCGTGTAGATGGTGCAAGTGGTTCTACTGGTCTAAATGGAAACATTTACTATGTAAAAGATGTAACAGAAGTCGGGGCAACAGATTTCACATATGAACTATATGAAGATGTTGATTTGTATAAACCGATAGATGGTTACTACTTTGGTTCGTATGATGGAAATGGTTGCAGTTGGTTAGAAAGCCAAACAGTTGTTGTTCCTGGACACACAAGACCATTGTCGATGCCAGAAATTTCTTACAGTGACGGTGGCAGAACCTGGACATCTATTAACGGTATGCGTGTTGATCCTGACAAAGTAATATTCAGAGAAGATAACAAACTAAGTATCTGTATACCAATGGTAACAGGAACTGATTATGTATTGACAACAGTGTTTGTGGACGGAAAGACTCCAGAAGAGGAGTCAATGATTCTATCTGTTTCTAAGTCAGGAGTTTCTGAGATATACCGAACAAATGCTACAGACAACACTTGGTTAGTTGAAGATGTTACCGAATTGTCACAGACAATTACAGTACAAGATGTTTCTAGAGTAGTTCATATGGAAAATCAAAGTGGTACTGCTATGTCACTTGATGATACAGTCTATTTGAGTATTATTGCTTCTACGGACATATCAGCAATCAAGGCTTATTCAGCGTACAACTTGACAACCCTAACAGATTTGGATGATATCTCCGTTCAGTTATTAGATGGTAGACCTTCTATGGTGTTCGGTTCAGGGGTATCTGAAGGTGACAACGTTCAAATCACAGTCTATTTAGGTAACTTGATTTCTATTGGAACCGAGCGTATATACTTCAACTCAGTAGATATTGACACTAATGTTATCTCTGGCTTAATCCGAGGTATCAACGGTACAGCAATTTCTAATCACGCAACGTATGATACAGTGCGAGGAATCAATAACTATGTCAAACTAAGCACAAGCGTCTATAACAGAATTTGGGAAAGTACTGTTATAAATGAAGATGGGGATCCGTTGCAACTAAGTGACACCCCGGCCGCAGACTTCTTACGAAACTGAGGATTTTTATATGATAAATAAAGAAATGAATGATAAATCTGAAAAAGTCGAGCAAAAAGAGGAAAATCCGGTAAACGATATCGGGGGATTTTACTTCAGCTCGGCGATCAAAATATTTGATCCAAACACAGAAGAAATTTTAGTACAAGCACGAGGCGACAATTAATGGCACACGCATCAATTCCTATTTCTATTGAGGGTTTCCTCAAAGTATATGACCCTACTAACGGGGAAGTTTTTTATGATGGACATAACGCCATCCACTATGAAAATATCAGTATCGCTATTGCAGATGCATTGAGTAACCGCTCAGTGGGAACTATATTTAAAATGGCATTTGGTAACGGTGGCGCAAGTGTAGACGAGACAGGGGTCATTACATATTTGCCACCGAACACAACCGGACAAAATGCTAGTCTTTATAACGAAACTTATAGTAAGATCGTTGATGATACTAGTAACGAGAATACTAATCCTACACGAAATAAAATGACGGTAAACCATACATCAGGTAAGGTATACACAGATATTATTGTGGAGTGTTTATTAGATTATAGCGAACCGCCTAACCAAATGGCATTCGATAACAGTACATTATTAGAATCACCATACATTTTTGATGAAATTGGCTTGATTGCTAACTATGGATATGATGATTTAGGCAATCAACTGACTAAATTATTGACCCATGTTATCTTTCACCCAGTACAGAAAAGTTTAAACCGTCAAATTCAGATTGATTATACCATTCGTATACAGAGTTTGACTAACCTAATTACAGCATAAATATATTATCGGAGTAACAGAACATGGCATATACAATTATCAGATCAGACGGAAACATCTTAACTACAATCCCGGACGGAAACATCAACTCAACTAGTACATCGTTGGGTTTACCGGGACGTAACTACCCTGGTTATGGTCAAACATTAGACACTAACTTTGTAAGAGTCCTTGAAAATTTTGCAAATAGTAGTCCTCCCCCAAATCCGTTGAAGGGTCAATTGTGGTTCGACACTGGTAATAGTCAAATGCGTATATGCCCAGCGGATGGTACTACCAACCCAAACAGTTGGGCTGTTATCACAACAACAAACACAGGTCTAAGTGCTAACTTAGGTAATTTGAGTGTTACTGGAAATATTTCTGCAAATAATTTATCTATATCAGAAAACATTACATGCAATACAATTTCAGGTGTGTCTGCTACTTTCTCTGCTAACATTGTTACTGGAATAGCAAATATTACGACAGGTAATATCGGTGCAGTAAGAACTCAAGTTATTACTACAGGTGGCGCTACAACTACTGGAACAATGACCGGTACTTGGACAGTGACTGGTAATAGTAGCGGTAACGTTTTTGGTATAGCTGCAGGTAACATTACATTTGCTAGTGCTAGTTATGGCGTTCGTTGCGACAACTATATGTATGCTAACGGTGCTCCATTCACGCCTAGTGGAACTTATACAAACGCAAACGTATCTGATTATTTGACAGGTGCAAACTCAGTAACACAATTTACTGGAAACATCGCACCAGCAAAGGTAACAACAAGTAATATTGCCGGTGGTGGTACTATTGCAGGTGTTTGGACATTAGCAACTGGTGCAAGAATTCAAGCAACATACGCTGACTTGGCAGAACGTTATGAGTCAGACGCAGTTTATGAAGTTGGTACTGTTGTAGAGATCGGTGGCGAAAAAGAAATTACCGCAGTAAAAGAAGAATTATCTGAAGATGTATTCGGTGTTATATCAAACACTGCTGCTTACTTGATGAATAGTCAAGCCGGTGACGATGATACACACCCAGCAGTTGCTATTGCTGGTCGTTTGAAGGTAAAAGTAATTGGTGCTGTATCAAAAGGTCAGCGTTTAGTTAGTGCAGGAAATGGTTTAGCACGTGGTGCAACTAAATCAGAATTAACTGCGTTCAATACAATTGGTCGTTCCTTAACAAACAAAACAGATGATGGTCAAGGTATCATTGAAGCCGTAGTAATCATCAAATAAGGAATAGACATGACATATTCTCAGTACAGTAAAATTGAGTATACCGACTTTAATGGTATTGTTGGTGCAAGCACAACCAGTACTAATGGTCAACTTAATACTGTTTGGGCTGTTGGTAATGGTAATAAGGGATATGGTCAAACCGCAGTACCACAGGTCGATCAATATGAACTTATAAGCTATACTGATTGGGCAAACATTACATCAAGAACGTCATCTATCGCCAGTCATCAAGGTACTTCTATTACTTCTGTACCCACACCAGTGGCAGGCGCACGAATTGATTATACTGCCGCTATCGTTAATAACATTACTACAGTAAATAATGCTAGATTAAATGCAGCGGCTCAAGGCACATCTATTACAGAATCTCGTGCTTATACTAATACTTGGAGCCAGCAGATAGTTTTCGTTCACACTGTCACTTTTAGTTCAGGTGATGCAGCACGTTACTTTTTTAACGCCGGTGGACAAATTGCAATAACATTCAGTAGCCCCGCAGGCTCTGGAATTAATGAGTTGATGAACCAATTGGCTACTGCTTGTGGAACTATCGTATTGAGTTCACCAACATCTGGGTCAGTAAGTATTGCCGGTACATCATATAATGGAATTACAAAAGTAGGTGGAAGTGGTACAGTGACTACGCTTTCTACTAATTCCGGGTACTACGCATTGAATACTTCTAATATTGAAATATTTAAACAATTTGCAACAGGTACACCTTCTGGATATGTTGGATCTTACATCACTGTCAATGTACGTACTAACGGAACACAAGGATCTAACGGAGATAACGGTAATATTATCACGATAACAACAACTTGGGACGAAGTTCCTAACGGTTTGTCTGTGTCTGCCAATACTACCACAACGGTAACTGCAAGACCACCGTCAACTTCTTATCTATCTACTGCTAGCTGGGGAACACCCGCACTTGCTAGTTCAGTGACAGGTAGTTAATTTTCCATTAAAGGTATCCGTCTTAAATACTTCTAGGAGTATTAGATGGATACCAAATCATTAATCAAAGAAGCAAGAGCAAGGTTTTACTACAATTCAGCCAAACAGCTTCTAAAAGAAAAATACCAAGCCAAATTATTAGTAGCCAATCAAGGTGGACTTTGGAAAGCCACACCTGAGTTAATTGGTTATCTAGCAAATGAAACTGATACTGTAGTAATCTTAATGGATGAATATGAGAATCCCGTATTAGTAAATCGTATATTGCTACATGATGAATTATATAAAGTACATAATGACACAATGACATTATGGTATAAAGAATTTGAAGAACTTAGACGCAACAGATGAAAGGTATACTATTATTTGCATTTAATAACGGTGTGACTGACTATTTTGAAATGGCAGTACGCACCGCTTACCGTGCTAATAAATTTCTAAACCTTCCTGTGACAGTAGTGACAGATGTTAATACAGACTTATCCAAATATGATAACGTATTTGAATCTGTAATCATTGTGGAATCGGATAATACAAACACAAAAGCTAAACAAGTTTGGATAAACAAAGGTAGACACCAAGCATACGAATTGTCACCCTATGATGAAACATTGGTATTGGATACTGATTATCTAATCAACTCCGACAAACTATTAAAACCATTTTCGTTGTATGACGATTTTGCATGTCATAACTCTACTAACTATGTTTTGGTTCAAAATCAAACAGAAAAAGTTAGCGAAACATTTATCGACACTGCTTGGGCAACTGTTATATATTTTAAGAAAACACTCCGAACTAAACAAATTTTTGAATGTATGCAGATGATTCAAAACAATTATCAACACTATGTAAATCTATTCAATATGAGTAGCACCATGTATAGAAACGATTATTCGTTGACAATTGCGTTGTGGATAGTCAACGGCCATACAATTAACAAACAAGATTACATACCTTGGGATCTATTACACTTGAATGACCAAATAAAGATTCATCGCATGAACGAAACTGAATATCTTTGTATCAGGGATAACAAGTATATCACAATCAAGGATATAGATTTTCATATACTAAACAAAAATACTTTTATGGAATTGACCAATGAATAAAGGTTTTGTTATAATGGCACAGAACACTAATGTCGATTATATCGCATGTGCAGAAACTTTGAAAAAGAGTATTTTGAGAGTCATGCCAGAAAGCAACGTGACCATCATTACTGATTTGCCTTTCAAGTTAGAAGGATTTGCTAATGACTGGCAAGTATATGATGCCAGTCCATACGAATACACAATAAAGCTAGAAGCAGATATGATTGTCCCCACATCAATAGAACATTGGTGGGATATACTTAAACACAGAGATGTTGTCGTTAGTTCTACAATAAGAAATTATAAGGGAGAGATATCTAATGCACGTGCGTATCGCAAGTTCATAGACGATAACAATCTACCTGACGTTTATAACGCTATAACTTATTTTAAAAAATCAGACTTTGCTAAAGATTTCTTTAACACTGTTAAGAATATCTTTCAAAACTGGGAAGAGTATAAGAAAATCTTAAAATGCAACATAGACGAAGAAGCATCCACTGATTGGGTTTATAGCATTGCTTGCCATATTATGGGAGTGGAAACTACTACTATGGATTTTTCTAGCATGAGTATGGTACACATGAAACAATTTATCAACAACACAATTACTGATGATTGGACAAAGGAATTAGTGGTGGAATACACTAATCCTATAAAGATAGGAACGTTTCCCCAAAGGTATCCATTTCATTATTATATGAAAGACTTTTGCAAAACTTTGGATAAGAATTATGGTTGAATTTCGTGTATATTATGATGACAATGGCAAAGTTATATGTTATACTTGTGATAACCTACCGGGCGACAATTACATCGTGATTGATTCACATGTATATGCTGAGGGAAGAATGGATATAAGAGTCATTGATGGTGAACTAAAGCGATCCACTGATTTTGTAGTCATATCTAAACTTGTAGAATCTACTATTGGTATAGAATGCGACCAAGAAGATGTTTGCATAATAGTCGAGTCAGGTGGGAAGAAGTGGAAAGCGGAAACGTATGAGTTCAGAAATTATTGAAATACAGGACTTAGATTGTATATACTTGAGTTATGATGAACCAAATAAAGAAGAAAATTGGGTCAAGATTAAGAACATGGTACCCTGGGCCAGACGTGTCGACGGCGTTAAGGGCAGTGATGCTGCTCATAAAGCAGCCGCGGAAGAATCTGATACTGAACGATTTATTCTGATTGACGGTGACAACATACCAGATTTCAATTTCTTTGACTTAGTACTAGATTACTCGGACAAGGATCCTGTATATCAGAAAGCACAATATCGCTGGAAAGCACGTAATCACATTAATGGTTTGATTTATGGCAACGGTGGAATTAGCTCGTGGACAAAAACTTACGTCAGAAATATGCGTACCCATGAAGCGAGTGACGGCAACGACACGCACACTGTTGATTTTTGTTTAGATTACAGTAACAGTTTATATTGGTCAATGAATGATTGTTATTCGACAACATATCCTAATGCTACACCTTTTCAAGCATTTAGAGCAGGGTTTAGAGAGGGTGTAAAGATGTGTCTACTGGGTGGAAGAAAACCATCAGTAGAAGAATTTAAACAGATTCCTAGTCGTAATTTGGATAATCTTACAATCTGGCAAAATGTAGGTAGTGATGTTGTTAACGGTGACTGGGCGATATATGGTTCGAGGTTAGGCACACATATGACTATGCTCACAGATTGGGATCATAAGTTAGTACAAGACTTTGATACATTTAATAGTTTGTGGGAGAATCATAACTACAAAGATCCTAAAATGGATGGTGAATATATAGGTGATGATTTGAAATTTAAATTAGGTTTGCCTATATGTACACTTGGCAAAGAACAAAGTAAATTCTTTAAACGTCATTATAATAAAGATAGACGTAACTTAGGTACGTTAGTCAAGGAAATTGATGTAATAAGAGAAAGAGAAGGTTGGTAATGAAAGAAGAACACGTAAAGAAAGTTAAAGAGGAACTAGACACAGTTAGTTCTAGTTTTTGTTTAGCAAAATGGAAGCAGGTCACCGTGCATCTACAAAACGGTCACACGCATAGTTGTCACCATCCTGGCACACACGTTATTCCATTAAGTGAGATAAAACATAATCCATCAGCATTGCATAACACAATGTTTAAAAAAGCACAACGCAAGTTAATGTTAGAAGGTGCAAGACCCCCGGAATGTGAATACTGCTGGAGGATTGAAGATTCAGGTGGAACAAGTGACAGAATATTAAAAAGTGCAGATCCTGTTTGGGGCTATCCTTATTTTCAAGAAGTAGTATCCCAACCATGGGATGCTAACATAGACCCTAGTTATTTTGAAGTATCGTTCGGTAATGTCTGTAATTTTAAATGTAGTTATTGCTCACCTAACATTAGTAGTCAATGGATGGAAGAAATTGAACGACATGGGCCTTACCCAACGTCAATGAATTTTAATAATCTAGAATGGTTAAAACAGAAACAACTTACACCTATTCCTAATAATCAAGATAATCCATATGTAGACGCATTTTGGAAGTGGTTCCCTGAAATGTATCAAAGTCTAAAGCATTTCAGAATCACAGGTGGCGAGCCTTTACTAAACAAAAATACCTTTAAGGTACTAGATTATATAATTGAGAATCCTAACTCTGAACTAGAGTTTTCAATTAACACTAACCTTAACATACCTATTGAGTTGTTTAATAAGTTCATAGAAAAAATTAGAATTATATTAGATGAGAAAAAGATAAAGAAGTTTATTCTATATACCAGCGCAGAAGCGCACGGTACACAAGCAGAATATATAAGATTTGGTATGAACTATGATGAATGGATAGAAAACTTACACAGAGTTTTTACAGAGGTTCCAGGGATACATGTATCTATTATGAGCACATATAATCTTTTAAGTTTGGATTCGTATACTGACTTTTTAAATGATGTATTGATGTTCAAACGAAAGTATGGTAATCGAGATTACAATCCATTATCAATAGATATTCCGTACTTGAGAAATCCAGAACATCAGGTTGTGTTTTTAATGGAACCGGAGTATCTTGATAATATTAGAGAACAGATAACTTTCATCGCAATGAACTTAGAATATGGTGGGTGGCATGAAACAGCACATCGAGGATTCTTTGGGCATGATGTAGATAAGTTAAAAAGAATTTATTATCTCGCAAAGGCTTATATCAGTGACCCTGCTAACACTGAAAAGATAATGCGCGGTAGAAAAGATTTTGTAATATTTGTAGATGAGCATGATAAACGTAGAGGTACAAACTTCGCAGAAACGTTTCCTAATTTGATGCCCATGTACAATAAATGGAAATCGTATAATTAACAATGATTTCAAGTGACGAGTTGAAACGTAGAAAAGAGTTATTTGAACAAGGATATTGGGAAGTACCTGATAACTTAGATACAAGTAATTTTGATTTCTCATGGAGACCGGATCCATGGGACAGACCCTACATACATCAATTCGGCACACAACATCAGAAAACAGGAGGACCAAGATTTGTTATACCAGAAAATGAAGGTGTCAAGTATCAAACACATCAGCACAGTATTAGATTACGGGACGATACTAGTAGAGCGTGGCGGAATCTTAAACCAAACATTAGCTTTGATTATTCTTGGCATCCTGATGATTGTGATCCTCCCTATATCTATATTTTCGGCAATCAGTGGTATGATTCTGAAACCATGCCGACAGTTCAGTACCGTGTTAAAGGTGCTACTGAAAAGAAATTCATACAAGAAGTTAGAGCAACCTTGGGTATATGTATGGACAGATGGATCGTCCCCGACTATGTTACAGACTTTGACTACAGTTGGGAACCAAATCCTCACGACCCACCGTACGAACATCAGTTCCCGACGGATTGGCATTGTAGCACAGGACCTAGGTATATATGTGAAAACAACAAAGGTTTAAAATATCACAAAGAACCAATAGCAAAAACTAATATTACTAACATCGACCAATTGGTCGATACTGTAGAATATAAAGACAGTGTTATTGAAGTATTAAAAAAGCATAGTTTCAAAAAACCTTTTGTTTATGTTAAGAGAAAAGGGAGTGATATAAACCTTTCAGATGTTTTTGAAAATAAAGAAAGTTTAGTGTATGTCATTGGTAATTCTGAAGCTGTTGTGTCTGTACAAGCAATGAGTTATCTATATGATAAAATCTATGATTATCCTAACATTCATTATCATACAGACGAATATACACCTGAATTGCTTGATATTGTTTTCTTTAGTAACGGGGAAACTTGTGCCGAAGAAAACTATCAAAGATTGTTAGATATGAATCTACCTAATCGTATTGTACATGTTAAGGGTGTGCAGGGTAGAATAGCAAGTCAACATGCCGCAGCCAATAGTAGTAATACTGAGTGGTATTTTTTAATCAATGCTAAATTAAAAGTTAACAAAGACTTTGATTTTAGTTGGCAACCTGATGTATTGAAGTCACGTAGACATTATATTTTTAAAGCAACTAATCCCGTGAACGGCTTGGAGTATGGTCATATGGCTATCGTAGCTAATAACAAGACACTAACGTTGAATACTCAGGGTAGGGGATTAGACTTTACGTTAGACAGTCCTACAGAGAATGTAGATATTAATTCTGGTACCGCTGTTTACAATTCAAGCGAATGGGATACTTGGCGTACTAGTTTCAGAGAAGTTATCAAACTATGTCATGCTACAGATAGCGAGAGTAAGAAACGTTTAGAAATTTGGACATCTGTAGCTGAGGGAGACTTTGCTCAACATAGTTTACAGGGTGCTAAAGATGCAGTAGACTATTATGAATCAGTCAACGGAGACTTTGAAAAACTCAAATTATCATACGATTGGGATTGGTTGAGAGAGAAATTCAATAAATAACTCTATGAGTTACTTATTTTGGATAGTTATCGCAGGAATCGTCGGTGGAGCCATCTATTGGATTATGGATTGGAAACAACACCACCCCGACGGAGAATAGCCTAACCGTTGTATTAAGTTTCAAGATAAATATTTAATAATTATCTGAAGAAAACTTAATATGACATTACCTTCGACTGGTGCAATTTCATTAAATCAAGTTAACACCGAGTTGGGTAAATCAGCCACAGCTACGATTTCATTAAACGATTCCGCAGTTAGGACTTTAGCACAGAAAACTACGTCCGGTTCTCAAATTAGTATGAGTGATTTGTTTGGAAAATCTAATTGGCCTAATCCATTTACATACACATATCAAACAGCACTTAAAACTATATTTACTTCCGGTTCTTTACAGTATATTGATTATGGTAATGGTATATTTTTAGCAGGTCTTAGATTTAATACCCGTATAGCAACAAGCAGTGACGGGGTGACATGGACCGACACGACAACTAATTTATCTAACACAACATTTGGCACAAGTGGTCTCGAAGCCTTAGGGTTTGTTAATGGACAATTTATTGTTGCTTATAATAACAGACTTGCAACGAGTTCTGATGGTGTAAATTGGACATATCGTACTGGATTGTCTGATTCTGGATGGGGAAATAATGCTCCGACTACGTTGATAAGTCACGGAACAATAGCTATTATTGGTGGGTCTAATGCTAGAATCGCAACAAGTCCAGATGGTGTAACGTGGACTCTGAGAACTTCATTAGCAGGGACAACATTTGGTAGTACCAGGACTGTATTAGCTATTTGTTCGAATGGTTCAACGATTGTCGTATCGGGTCAAGGCGCTGGCGCCATCGCAACCAGCACAGACAACGGGGCAACATGGACTTATCAGTCGGGGTTAAAAAATTTATTAAGTGCAGCAGATTCAGCAGTTGGTGTTGCTTGGAACGGTAGTGTGTTCTGTGTAGTAACTGCATTGGGCAAAGCTGCAACAAGTCCAGACGGTGTGACATGGACTATTCAATCTGGATTAGCAACAGCATGTACATGGGCAACTAATGGATTTTCTACAATAAAGTATGCAGCTAATAGATTTGTTGCTGCCGGGTATTCTAACTGTGACATAGCTACAAGTTTCGATGGTGTTACTTGGTATGATAATCCTGGATTAAAATCTACAACCTTTGGTAACATAACCACTGGTACTACACGGGTTCTTAACCTTGCTGCAAGCGCAACTAAAATTGTTATGATCGGAGCAAATGGTTCTGGTGCTACGGTACCATAAAAAATAAATAATAATATGATATACTTCTGGTTATTTGTCGCTGTTATAATTGCTGGTGCTATCTATTCGATAATGGATTGGCAAAGTCACCACGAAGATGGGGAATAACATGCTAACATATCACGGACAAACTAAAGAAATGTGTGAATGGGTAATCAATACTTACAAGTATGACCCATTAAGTTTAAACAATCTGACTGTGTGCTTATGGATAGAAGCATGTGAACAACGACTTAAAGAGTTATCGGAAGCCCAAACCGATTGACCTTTTATAATTTCTGATATATAATACATGAAAGAAAAAATAATCGAGTGGTCAGCAACAGGCCTATTTTTAATAAGTGTGTTGTTGACTAGTTTTAATATTTACCCATTGAATATATTTGTAGCTTTGGTTGCGAACATTCTTTGGTTATGGTTGGGATTCATTTGGAATAAGTGGAGCCTAATCATAGTGGAAGCGGTTGTTGTAGCAATTTATTTTGCTGGGACAATCAAAGTTATTGCTGTATGAAGCAAAGAGAAAAGTGTTCTGGACGCGGGTTCGACTCCCGCCTGGTCCACCATAGATGCATTGGGGAATAAGATAGTCCGAAAGGATGAATGTTGACCGCAACCCCTCTAAGAGGATAAAATCGCAGGAGAGTCCGTCCAACAATGTATCTATGATGGGCCAGTCATGGTTTCGACAGGGCAAAGAGTAACAGAGTGGACAGCACGGGAATGTGAAACTCGTTAGGATTGGGGGAACCCGGTCGTAGAAACAAAAAACGTAAATGCAAATGACGAAATTTTTGCTTTAGCAGCCTAAATACTGCTTAGGGTAAGACATACCTCGTAACAGAAACTCAGGACCCGCTTCGGCGGGTTTCCTTTTGTCAACGAAATGTAAGGGTAAAGCGTTATATATAGAACAAGGAGACTTCTATGTTAATGCAAGTCAAGCCAATTACATTTGGCAAATTGGAAACAAAACCGGGTAAAAATGAAAAGACTACATTTCTTAAACTTTGCTCAAAAAATTGTCCCAATTGTGATACAAAAAGAATGACCTGTTGCAAAAAATAATACCTTCAAACTATTAAAATTGTAGGGCATAAATAATTTATGACCTTACCAGTTTTTCCCTCTAGCATTTCTATGAGCCAAGTTAACACAGAACTTGGGAAATCAGCAACAGCTAGTATATCATTAAATGATACCGATGTGAGAGCCTTAGCAGAAAGACCTAGTTCAACAATCAGCATGTATGATTTGTTTGGAAAAAGCAGCGTTCCGACAGCATACTTAATAGGTATGAGATATAATGGAACTAGATGGCAAGCATTTAGAAGTTATGATGGTGGAACAACAATAGTTGATTTGGGATTATTTCCTACAGGTTCAAGTAGGCCATATTTTGTCGTTTCAAATGGAACAACTATTGTTATGGGTGATAACTTTAACAATTTAATTATTAAGGTCAGCACGGATAAAGGTGTGACTTGGGCAGCATATAATGTACCCTCACCGAATCGTTATTGGGGTACAGCGCAATATGGCAATGGTTATTTTGTAGCTACAGGAGGATCTCAGAATAGTACATGGGCAATGTATAGTTCTGATGGCATCACGTGGACTAATTCTACAATGCCATACACAGCATTTTGGAATGCACTAACATATACTCCGAATGGATTTTGGGCAGTAAATCAATATGGATATCAAGCATATTCTTCAATTGGTGCAACATGGACAGGTTCTGGGCAATTACCGATGCCCTCTGGGTCAAGTACTTTGGTCGCGGATTGTGTATATAGTAATGGTTATTATATGGTGTTGACTGTATTCGGTACTGCCGGTACCCAGATATTGAGGTCTACTGATGGGACAAACTGGACTACTATAGTTGTTAGCACTACTTTTAAGGGACAACGATTAAGTTACATAAGAAATGGAATATGGATTCTTTCTAGTGACAGTTCGAACAATATAGCTAGATCAACCGACAATGGGTCAACTTGGACAATAATAGCCGCTACTTCTAACGTTAATCAGTATCCTTCTGGTAAGGCAGTAAGGGATTCATTGGGTAATTTATATTTAGCTAGTAGTGATACATCTGTTTTATTCAAATCAACCAATGATGGATTAAGTTGGACTACTGTAACTGCCCCATCACAATTTGGGTTCTATATGGCTACTGCCGGAACTTCGGTAGCAATTAGTTCATGGAAGTAATAAATTTAACACTTCTGACAAAATAAGGTACATAACCTTTTTTCTTGCACCCCTCAGATAATCATATATACTATCACTATGAGTAATGAAACAGCAAAATTTATTAATAGTCGCCGCCGTCATAAAACTGATGTAGCAATCGCAAGACAAATCAAAATTGCCAAAAATCACAACCATCTTGATCCAAAACATCAAACGTTTAAACAACCACATAGACTAGCAAAACATCATGCTATGGATTGCGGTAATCCTAGTTGCTATCTATGTGGCAATCCACGAAAAACTCACAAAGACAAATTAACAGCGCAAGAAAAGCGACTGTTCCAAGATTTGGATAGGACATCTGATAAACATTCGAATGGTCTACCAACACAAGATAATGATGAGTAATCATCGTTATATTTCATAAACTTTATAAAGGAAATTAAATGAAAAAATTTGCAATCGCAACAGCATTAGTATTAGTAAGCGCAGCATCTTCCGCTGCAAACTTTGTTCAAGTCACACAAGAGAATGTAAGTGGCCGTAAAGGTGCTAGTGACAGTGACGCAACATACCTACGTGCTGGTAAAGATTTTGGCAATTATAGTCTAGGTCTACAAAGCCGTACAGCACGTTTTACAGATAGCACTATCGCTAATAGTGTAGAAGCTACTGTGGCAAACAAGAATGTTTCAGCAATGGGCATCACACCTTTTGTTGGTGTTGGGCATAACTTCACTAATGGCGCAGCAGCTTACAATTATGGTTTAGTTGGTGCTACTACTAGCATGAATGTCGGTCCAGGGTTTGTTTTGGCTGGTGTTAAAACCCGTGTCGGTGTAGGCGCAGGTGAGCCAAAGCAAACAGTTGGCTTTGCAAGCTATAATCTTCCAGTATCAAAGGATGTAACTCTTTCAGCTGGTCTAAGCCGTTCAGGTCAGACTATCAAAGAAAAGGCTGTATCTGTTGGTCTAAGTTTCGGTTTCTAATCTAAACTATACCCAAAAAAAGAGGCTCTTTATAGAGCCTCTTTAACTTTTCCCCATTCTAACTTCAACCATAACCTTTCATGTATATAATGAAAGATTGTCATTGCGATATTGATTGCTATCGCACCTTCTAAACCGGTAAAAACGGCTGTAACAGCCGTCGCAGTAACTCTCCAACTTGCCGCTCGGGCAATAGTCCTTGTGTGTGATTCCATATTTTCTCCCAAATCTCTTTACTTAGTATGGGTAAATTAGTTATAATAATCGCATATTTAGATGCTAGTAGACCACTAAATAAAAGTATATAGTGCTCTACAATAGTGCTCTATATTGAAAGAGGAAAATGTCAAATTTAGGTTGTTTTACTTGTTTAAGTTGTGGTAAAGTAAATCCTGTAAAAGGTCATTCATACACTAACAAGTACTGTAATAATAGTTGCCAACAAGAACATCAACGCAGAAACAAGATGTTTGAAAAGGTACAAGAATGGAAAGAAAGCAAAGAGCCACAAGCCTGGGCTAAAATTCCTGATTGGATTAAACAGTATTTGATTCAACACCGAGGACACGCATGTGAAGTGTGTGATACAAAGTTTTGGAATGGTGACAAAGTTCCGTTAGATGTAATTTACAAAGACGGAGACAGTTACAACAACAAAGAAGATAATCTACAGTTGATATGCCCCAATTGTAGGGCACAGAAGAAAATTCATTAACACACAAAGGAAATAAAATGAAAACAATCGGCGATAAAATCACCCCATTCGCAATCACAGGCGTTAAGCCAGGTGCATTGACACCAGACAATGCTTTTGAAACTATCACAGAAAAGAGTTTCGAAGGTAAGTGGAAAGTTATTGTTTACTATCCAAAAGACTTCACATTCGTCTGCCCAACAGAAATCGTAGCATACGATAAGTTGAATGGTGACTTTGCTGACCGTGATGCAGTTCTATTGATCGGTTCTACTGACAATGAGTTCTGTAAACTAGCATGGCGCAACGCACATGAAGATTTGAAGAAGACCAACTCATGGTCATTCGCAGATGTTGCTCGTGATGACAATTCATTAGCAGAACAATTAGGCATCTTCTACAA
>JACCDM010467322.1_pt1 | contig 45145 bp, 38 predicted proteins | sample 7445851 | NCBI WGS metagenome assembly JACCDM01 (sample SAMN15323438, study PRJNA562643) | freshwater metagenome | isolation source: river surface water | place: USA:Blue River Watershed | collected 2017-08-16
GGTCGTCTCGTACTTCTCTGGGACGATGAGCCGCAAGAGTCCTGGGGTTCAAGATTTCGAATTATTGTCTTCGCCAAATCACCGCTTGAAACCGAAATTGGCGCTGACGAATACAGCTCAGGTTTGGCGTGGAGTTGGCTAATGACAGCGCTCGAGAGTAACGGCGCGAACTACAACTCTGAAGCCGGCACTACAACTCGCGTGATTTCTACCGGATTCGGCTCGCTCGCTAATCAGGCTCCTCATGCCGAACTTGAGATTCGAGCCTCTTGGAGCCCACTCGACACAAACATCTCGGCGCACATGCACGCCTGGCAATCACTGATATGCATGATGTCGGGATTGCCGCTTCAAAACGAGGATGTCGGCCGACTACATGTCTGAACCTGAACCGACGCCAGAGCCAACTCCCCTTAACGTTCCCCGTTGCACCGACGTTCGGCTGATCGAAAACGTCGAAGACTTTGAGCGCGGAATAGCAGACCTTCTCTCGGCAGAGGGCGTTCTCGGTATCGATGCTGAAAGAGCAAGTGGGTTCAAGTACTCGCAGCGCGCCTACCTGATCCAGATGCACCGAACCGGTGGTCCGATTTTGCTGGTTGACCCGATAGCCATCGTTGCCGAAGACGAAACCGCTTTCACCCGAGCGTCAAGCCTGCTACAAGACCTTATCTGGATCATCCATGCTGCGACTCAAGACATACCGTGTTTAGCCGAGTTGGGTATGAGACCGAAACACCTATTCGACACCGAGCTTGCGGGGCGCATCCTTGGCTTCGAAAGGGTCGGACTAGGCGCGATGGTGCAACAGGAACTTGGCCTCGCGCTTGCCAAGGAACACTCGGCCGCAGACTGGTCAACTCGCCCATTACCCGAAGCTTGGCTGACCTACGCGGCTCTTGACGTGGATGTGCTACCGGAGCTTGCGGCCGCACTGAAGCTTAAACTTGTTGAACAAGACAAGCTCGGATGGGCCGAACAAGAGTTTGAGCACCTCACCGGATTCAATGCTAAGCCGCCGAGAGCAGACAAATGGCGCGCAACCAGTGGTCTAAACACAATCAAAGATGAGCGAAGTTTCGCGGTTGTCAAAGCTCTCTGGCACACCCGCGAGGAACTCGCCAAGAAGCTCGATGTGTCGCCTGGTCGACTCATCCCGGATTCATCGATCATCGAGTTGGCGACATCAAGGCCCAGAACTAAGGGTGAGATGTCAGCAAATAAGCGGTTTGCAGGTCGCGCATCTCGTTCATACCTAGACACCTGGTGGCAGGCGCTGAACGCGGGACTCAAAGACTTGAATCCACCCGAGGTTCGGGTGAAGGCCGAAGGCATTCCAAATCATCGAATTTGGGCAAATAAACATCCCGAAGCAGACGCCCGATTGAATGCCCTGAAGTTCGCTATGAGCGAGCTTTCGACCATGTATTCAATGCCGACCGAAAACATACTCACCCCCGATTACATGCGTCAACTTGCCTGGCATCTCGAGATGAGCAGCGTGCAACAGATTGCTGAGTTCTTGACCTCAGTTGGAGCCAGAAGTTGGCAAGTAGATCTCGTCGCCGAGGCTTTTAGTGCTGCGTTGAATCGTCAGCCAGCTGACGAAGACTAACGTTTTCAACAGGCTTCGCGTGTGGCACCTTAGAGCCAACAACCTGAGCCACAATCTCGTGTGCAATGGCTTGAGCGGTTAGGCCAACTCGCTCAAGTATCTCGTTGCGAGATGCGTGCTCAAGAAATTCATCGGGAAGTCCAACTTCATTCAGTGCGGTGTCGATTTGTGCCGCTCGCATGTCTTGACGAACGCGAGTTCCGATGCCACCAACCTTCACACCATCTTCGATTGTGACGACCAGCCTGTGCGATTTCGCAAGCTCGAGCACCGACTCAGGCACGGGCACAACCCAACGTGGGTCAACCACTGTTGCACCGATGCCTTGAGCCGCAAGCAAACCTGCGACCTTCAGTGCTATTTCGGCCATCGACCCCACAGCCACCAAAAGAACGTCTTTACTCGGTGACTCAAAGAGCACATCGACTCCATCGCTCATTCGACGAAGCTGAGCTATTTCGGCACCGGCAGTGCCCTTTGGAAAGCGAATAACCGTGGGCGCATCTTTGATTTCACTGGCTTCACGAAGTTCTTCACGCAGACGAACACCATCTCGGGGTGCCGCGATCTTGATGCCTGGAACTATCTGCAGAATCGAAAGGTCCCACATTCCGTGATGCGATGCACCATCTGGCCCGGTGACTCCGGCTCGGTCTAACACGAGCGTTACGGGAGCCTTGTGCAGCGCGACATCCATCAGTAACTGATCAAATGCGCGGTTTACAAATGTGGCATAGATACAAACGAATGGATGCAGGCCACCGAAGGCCATGCCGGCGGCCATGGTTACCGCGTGCTGTTCGGCGATACCCACGTCAAAAACGCGGTCTGGAAAACGCTTAGCCATGGCGTCGAGCCCCACCGGCATGAGCATGGCTCCGGTGATTCCCACGATGTCTTGACGAGTGGCAGCAATTGAAACGATTTCTTCACTGAAAACCGATGTCCAGGATTGACCCGAAGTCTTCTCGAGAGATTCGCCGGTATTTGGGTCGATCTGTCCAACCGCGTGGAACTGATCATCCTCGTTCAACAGCGCTGGATCGAAACCCTTTCCCTTTTGGGTGATCGCGTGAACGATGACCGGGTATCCGTATTTCTTCGCTTGACGAAGGGCGGTCTCCATCGCACCGATGTCATGGCCGTCGATCGGGCCGATGTACTTGATGTCTAGGTTCGGGAACATTCCCTTCGGTGCCATAGCACCCATGAGGCCGGTACCCGCTCCCCTGGCTGCCGAGTAGGTGAGCCTGCCGAGTAGACCTAATTTGTTGAATACTTTTCGCGAAAAACGATAGGCCTTGCGATAAAGCTTCTCGGTGCGAATTTCATTGAGATAACGAGCCAAACCACCGATAGTTGGCGCGTAAGAGCGACCGTTATCGTTGACCACAATGACCAACTTGCGGTCGTTGTCGTCGGTGATGTTGTTGAGCGCCTCCCAAGCCATACCGCCGGTCAGGGCGCCGTCACCGATGACGGCAACCACGTAGCGATCGTTCTGCTTGGTTAGTTTGAACGCCTTGGCGATTCCGTCGGCCCAAGAAAGCGATGATGATGCGTGCGAGCTCTCTACAACATCGTGAGCCGATTCTGAACGCTGCGGGTAGCCCGCGATGCCGTCTTTTTGCCTTAGGCGACTGAAGTCTTGGCGGCCAGTGAGAAGTTTGTGAACGTAGCTCTGGTGCCCGGTATCAAAAATGACCGGGTCATTTGGTGAGTCGAAGACCCTGTGAATGGCAACGGTTGTTTCAACTACACCAAGGTTTGGGCCAAGGTGCCCACCGGTGGCAGCCACGCTCGTGATTAGGTGCGCGCGAATCTCTTTGCAGAGATCGGTTAATTCGCCCTGTTTCAACGAATCGAGGTCTCTCGGACCCTTGATGTTTTCTAGCAAACTCACGATGACCTAAACCGACTCGCTGAGATTGTTTATTCCGCTAGGCAACTAGGCTACGCAAAACGTATTGAAGGATTCCACCGTTACGGAAGTAGTCGGCCTCGCCCGGCGTATCGATGCGCACAACCGCATCGAACTCAACGATCGACTTGCCCGCAGCTGAGTGCGCTGTAGGTTTGGCGATGACTCGAACGGTCTTTGGGGTAACACCGTTGTTTAGCTCGGTCACACCAGCGAAGTCAAACTCTTCGGTGCCATCGAGTCCTAGGCTCGCTGCCGTCTGACCAGCCGGGAACTGAAGCGGGAGAACACCCATTCCGATTAGGTTGCTTCGGTGGATGCGCTCAAACGACTCGGTGATAACGGCCTTCACTCCTAGAAGACTGGTTCCCTTAGCTGCCCAGTCGCGAGACGAACCGGAGCCATATTCCTTGCCGGCAAGAATCACCAGTGGAATGTTTTTGGCCTGGTACTGAACCGAAGCATCGTAGATGAACGCCTGTGGGGCATCCGCTTGATTGAAATCGCGAGTGTAGCCGCCTTCAACCCCGTCAAGAAGCAGGTTCTTTAGACGGATGTTCGCAAAAGTGCCTCGGATCATCACCTCGTGGTTACCGCGACGAGAACCGTAGGAGTTGAAGTCGCTTCGAGCGACTCCATGCTCGGTCAAATACCTTCCGGCAGGTGAGTCGACCTTGATCGAACCCGCCGGGCTGATGTGGTCGGTGGTAACCGAGTCGCCCAAGAGAGCAAGCACGCGCGCGCCCGAAATGTCTGTCACTGGGCTCGGCTCACGCTGCATGCCCTCGAAGTAAGGCGGGCGGCGAACGTAGGTTGATTTCGAATCCCATTCGAAAGTTGCACCGGTTGGCGTGGGCAAGGACTGCCATCTTGAGTCGCCGTAAAAGACACCTGCGTACTGGGTCTTGAACATCTCTGAGTTAATCGACTCATCGATGGTTTTCTGAACCTCTTCTGGTGTTGGCCAGATATCGGCCAAGAACACGTCGTGCCCGGCTTCGTCTTGGCCGAGCGGCTGAGTTTCGAAGTCGAAATCCATGGTTCCGGCCAGCGAGTATGCGATCACCAGAGGCGGCGATGCAAGGTAGTTCATCTTCACGTCTGGATTGATTCGACCCTCAAAGTTTCGGTTTCCCGAAAGCACGGCGGTAACCGCCAAGTCATTTCGGTTGATTGCTTCACTGATTGCATCGTCTAGCGGACCAGAGTTGCCGATACAGGTGGTGCAGCCATAGCCGACCAGGTTGAAGCCGAGAGCGTCGAGTGCAGAAGTAAGACCTGCCTTTTCGTAGTATTCGGTGACAACCTTTGAACCCGGCGCAAGCGAGGTTTTAACCCAAGGCTTGGCCTTTAGCCCTTTGGCAACGGCTTTCTTAGCCAATAGGCCGGCTGCAAGCATTACCGAAGGGTTGCTGGTGTTGGTGCAAGAGGTGATCGACGCGATTGACACGATGCCGTTGTCGATGTCGAAATCTGCACCGCGAACATCGGTTGGGTTTGAAACCTTGTCGGTGTATGAAGGCAGCACCTCTGCGAACTTTTCTTTAGCCTCAGCAAGCTCAATTCGGTCTTGCGGGCGCTTCGGGCCAGCAATCGATGGAACCACGGTAGATAGATCGAGCTCCAGGTACTCACTGAAAACTGGCTCAATCGAAGGGTTGTGCCACAGACCTTGAGCCTTCGTATACGCCTCAACCAGATCGATCTGCTCTTGCGAGCGGCCAGTAATTCTGAGGTAGTCGAGGGTTACCTCGTCGATTGGGAAAATTGCAACGGTTGAGCCGAACTCAGGGCTCATGTTGCCGATGGTAGCGCGGTTTGCCAAAGGAACAGAGCCAACGCCGGCTCCATAGAACTCTACAAATTTGCCAACTACACCGTGTTTGCGCAGCATCTCGGTGATGGTCAGAACTACGTCGGTGGCAGTGGCACCGGTTGGAATCTTGCCGGTTAGTTTGAAACCAACAACCTTAGGAATAAGCATCGATACCGGTTGACCCAGCATGGCAGCCTCGGCTTCGATTCCGCCAACACCCCAACCCAGAATGCCGAGACCGTTGACCATTGTGGTGTGAGAGTCGGTTCCGACGCATGAATCTGGGTATGCCTGCAGCACGCCGTCGACTTCACGAGTCATAACTGTGCGAGCTAGGTATTCAATGTTCACCTGGTGCACGATTCCGGTGCCTGGTGGAACAACTTTGAAATCATCAAAAGCGCCCTGGCCCCAGCGCAAGAACTGATAGCGCTCACCGTTGCGCTCGTATTCCAGCTCAACGTTGCGTTCGAAGGCGTCTGCGCTTCCGGCTACATCAATGACCACCGAGTGGTCGATTACCATTTCGGCCGGGGCAAGTGGGTTGATCTTTTTCGGGTCGCCTCCAAGAGCGGCGACAGCCTCACGCATAGTTGCCAAGTCAACAATGCACGGCACACCGGTGAAGTCCTGCATCACTACGCGAGCGGGAGTGAACTGAATTTCGGTGTCAGGCTCGGCGTTAGGGTTCCAGTTTGCAAGGGCCTGAATGTGGGCAGAAGTTATGTTAGCGCCATCTTCAGTACGGAGAAGGTTTTCGAGCAAGACTTTCAAGCTAAAAGGCAGCTTTGCCCCGCCAACGCTGGCTAACTTGAAGTAGCGATATGACTTGCCGCCTACGACTAAGTCGCTTGCTGCACCGAAACTGTTCACCTTAGACAAGAAAGGCTCCTTTGCTTTACTAACTTCACAAAAATACCACTAACGCGCTGGTCTAATGGTCTGCTTGAGCAATAACCAACTGAGGAATATCCATAGAGCGAAAGCTGGCAAGCCAATCGCAGATTTGACGATACCCAGCCAGGCGGCTTCGTCGGCAAGATACAGAGGTACCTGAGCGCACAGGCGCAAAATAAAAAGTGCCGACCAAAACAATGTGGCCCGATTCATAAGTGACAAGAGTTCTCGATTTGCCCTCCAATCAGGTGCAATGGCCTCGAAAGTGGCAAGCAGCAAGCCAATTGCCGGTCGGCGAACAAGAACAGAAACAATTAACCCTGCAGCCCAAACCGCGTTGGTTATGAGGCCGGGTAGAAAAAAGTTTTTTGCTGAGTCAGCACCGTTGCCACCGCTGGTTGCTAAAAATGCCGCAAAACCTATTCCAATCAAAGATGCAATAGCGTTCATAACCGGTTTCTTGCGGATTATTTGGATGACACCCAAGACCAGAGCAAGCGACACTGCAATGCCAGCAGCAACGTAGGCGCTACCAGTAATACCAAAAGACACAGAGAAGGCGACGGGAGGTATAGCGGATTCGACAAGCCCAAAGAGGCCGCCGATGCTTCGAAGCATCGACGCGGGTGTAAGAATGTATTCGCCCTGTTCGTCTTTCTCGAGTCCGAGCCAGCGCGAGCTTGCGTCTTTATTCACTGTGGTCTCGCAGGAGGCGCGATGGTTCCGGCCGGCATGGTAAGCGAAATCAGCTCGCGGGGAGGCATAGGGGCGTCACCGCGATCGATGATGAGGGAACGAAAAACACGCTCAATCTCGGCATTCTCGGTCGCCTCTTGCAAGGCGGCGCCGGTAATTGAACCGCGAAGTAGCCATCTGGGGCCGTCAACACCGATGAATCTAATGGTTTGCGTGTTTCCGTCACCGCCGATTTGGGCGTTTACAAGCAATTCTCGACCGAAACTTCCGACCCGCTGCTCGATCTGAGCCCCCTGGGAATCAAGAGAATTGGTTAGAAGGTCGAGTACTTCTGACCAGACTGCTAGGCCTTTAGGTGCAGAGAATAGCGAAACTTGCAACATCGAGCCGGCGGTCTCGAGAGTGAGAGCCACAAGCCTGCGGGTGTCTTCTTCAAGCTCGATTTTTATCGCCAAGTCTCGATTTAGGTTTGGCAGCTTGATGGCGCCAAAATCGATTAGGTTTTCGAGTTTGGATACTTCAGAAACATCGAATGGGCCCAACTCTTCACGTCTAACAATTGCTTCGTACACTCTTAGTTCCTTCCACTCGAGCCGTAGCCGCTATCGCCACGACCACTCTGCGGCAGAGATTCAACCCTTATAAAACTTGCCCGAGAAACCTGTTGAATCAACAACTGAGCGATTCGGTCTCCGACGTCGATTACGAAATCCTCGCTAGAGGTGTTCAATAGTGTGACCATGATCTCGCCGCGATAACCAGCGTCGATGGTGCCGGGGCTGTTGAGCACCGTGATTCCATGCTTTAGCGCGAGTCCAGAGCGAGGGTGCACCAAACCGACGTATCCGTTTGGCAAAGCGATCGAGCACCCTGTCTTCACTAGCTCTCTTTTACCCGCTGCCACAATCAGTTTTTGTGACGATCTGAGATCAGCGCCGGCATCGCCCGGCTTGGCGTAGTGCGGAAGCATTGCGTCATCGCAGACGATGAGCACCGGAACTGTTTCGGTCATGTGTAGAGCGTAATCTAAAGACATGAGCAGAGCTAAAGAAGCCAGACTAACGGCCTATTCGAAACGAGTTTTTCCCTCGCTGGCATCACTGATTCCGATTAGCCTGCTTGCCCCCAGTGTGGCACTGGTGGTTCTACCCTTTATGGATGACCTTTCGGCCATTGCTTTGGGAATTGGGTTGTCAGGCCTTCTCTTGATCGCTGTGCTGAATGGCGCTCCGCTGGTTGAGGTCATCGACGGGGATGAACCGTTACTTCGAGTGGGTAGGGCTCAGATTGAGCTCAAGCACGTAACTGAAGTTGAGAAAGTTTCTGGAGCCGCACTGGTCGGCGAGAAGGGCCCGAAGTTAGATGCTCGAGCCTTTTTTGTAAATCAGGCTGGGGCGAAGCAAATGGCCAAGATTCACTTGAACGATGCTAACGATCCAACACCGTATTGGCTCTTCGCATGTAATGACGTGGATGCTCTTGCCGAGGCAATCGCGAAAACCAAGGTCGGTTAGTAGTCGCACTCCGTGCAAACCGGAAGGTTCTTCTTCTTACGCGAGAGCAGACTGTGGTGCTTCACAATGAAACACTCACTACAGGTGAACTCGTCGTCTTGAGGAGGAAGAACAACCACCTCTAGGTCTTCGGATATAACCTCGTGACCCAAGATTCCCTCGCCGTGTTCCGAATCATCAATGTCTGGTGATGCGGCGATCTTTTCAGGAATTCGCTCTTTTATGGCTTCTAGCGATTCGGCGTCGTCGTCCGACTTTCGTGGGGCGTCGTAATCGGTGGCCATCGAGCTACCTTCCTTGTTCGTTTGTTAACGGGCGCGCATAGTCTCACCGATTTCTAAGTGAAAAGCAACAACAACACGCCCAGAAGCGACAAACCCAAAAACGTTTCGAAAACTTCCCTTAGGCACACCCGCCGCGCTACACGAGTTGCAGCGGTGTTACTGACAAACTAAAGCAAAGGTTTGGAGGTAGAAGTGAGCGACTTAAGGTTGATCGGCTACGAAGACGGTTTTGTCTTGTTCGAAGCCATCGATGGAACAAAGTATCGAGCCATGGCTGATGAAGCCCTTCGTGACGCCCAGCGCAAGGCGACAAACTCTATCGACACGAGCAGTTATGTCAGCCCTAGAGACATTCAAGAACGAATCAGAACTGGCGAGACGATCGCTCAGATCAGCGAGACATCGGGTTCGCCAGAGGAATACGTCGCCAAATTTGCAAAGCCGGTTATCGACGAACTAGAACACATGCTCGAATCAGCAAAAGCGGTGAGACTTACTATTCCTGGAGATCGATTCAACGATGAAAGCCAGATCGAATTCGGCACACTGATTCAGTCCCGCCTAGACCAGGCCGGCGCTACTCAACAAACTTGGGCAGTAAATAGGTCAGGTGCAACCACTTGGGACATCACCGTTTCGTACCAAATCGCAGACAACACTGGCCTAGCTCACTGGGTGTTCGACCCGCGCAAAGTTGTTCTGAGCCCCGAAAACGAAGCCGCTGCTGGGCTTTCAACGGTTGAAGGCGCGTCTGGTCCGATATCTAAAGTTCGGGTAATAGCAGACACGCCTGCTGCCTTCAGAAAAGTAGAAGACTCGCCCTCGAAGTCAAATCTTGTGACGCAACAGGCAAAGGTTGAGCAGCCTGAAGCGACGATTGAATCTCTCGATGACCTTCGCAAAAAGCGTGAGGCAGCGAAGGCCACTGAAACCAAAGATGATGAAGTCACTGAAGCCGTAGAAGCGGTTGCCCCTGAAACCGTGGATGAGCCAGCGGATGAGCCATCGTTCGACGAGCCTCTGAACGAGCCCGTCGATGAACCGCTCGAAGAGAGCATCGAAAGCGATTCCACTGCCGTTTACGAAGTAGATGAAGTCGTGATCGAAAACGATCCGCCGACAAAACCGATAAATGTTTCCGAAGCTTCGCCCGAGGTCGAACCTAGCGAATCGCCGGCTGCCAAGAAATCACGAGCCGCGATGCCTTCTTGGGATCAGATTGTTTTCGGAACCAAATCTGACAACTAGTTGAGTTTCAACAGGGGAACCTGAGTTTCGGCATCCGTGATTGAACCATGATGACCCTTCATAAGAAGTGACCTAGGTTTGGCGGTTCGTCTGTCATAGAGCGTTACCGCTCCCCTAGCCATGAGCACCACATTTGGCTGCTTCTCTAGTGGTAATCCGGCCGCAACCCAGTTGGCCTGCTCAAGTTCGTTCCAGGTGCAAACCCAGACCGAGTCACCGAGCTCTTCACGCAAGGCCTGCGCAATCGAATCGGCACCCGACGAAGTAATTGACTCTCCCCTGAAATAGATAAGTGCCGAACGGGTGTCTCCCCCGCTTAGAAATTCCAGTTGCGACAGAGAGGACAATGTTTCGATGTAAATCTGACCGGCCTCATCGACGTTTACCATTCCGTGGTCGGCGGTCAGAATAGCCGCAGCCTTCTTCATTGCCGTGAGCTTCGTAACAGCAGAATCGAGCTGCTCCAACGCGGCGAGCCAGGCATCGCTACCCGCACCAAAACGGTGTCCAACCTGGTCAAGTTCTGGAACGTAGAGATAAACGACTCCACCATCACGCTCGGCTATTCGTGCAGCCTGGTCAAATCGAGACTCGATGTCGTCAACCCCGTGAAAAATCGCCGACGGCATGGTGAGCGAGGTGAAACCAGAGTATTCATAGACGCGCTGTGTCACGACATGAATGCTGTGCGCTTCGCTGAGAGTTTGATAACTCTTGAACGGCTCTGGGTCGTTACCTTCGGTCTCCCAACCTGAAAGCAAATTGAACAGCTTTGCACGTGAGGCGTCGGCCACGTTGTATCCGATCAGGCCGTGCTGGGCGGAGCGCAAACCAGTGGCCAAACCGGTTAGGCTCACGACAGTTGTGCTTGGGAATTCGCATCGGATCGAAGCTCGAAACTGCCGCCAGAGACGACCGATGTTGGGCGCATGGCCGAGGTGAGCATCCAGATTGTGAACACCGAGACCGTCAACCACAAGAACGACGTAGCCGTGCGCCTTGCGCAATTTGAGTTTGTTGACAACACCGCTGGCACTTTTTGACGTGGCGGCGATTGCAGAAACCAACACATCGCTCAGTATCCCGACATCTTTGGGCGCGGCGGGTATTCTCGTAACAGTCATCCATGACAGTTTCGCACAGTAGTTTTCGAAAGACCCATGAGCGCAGAAATCAATCCTGAAGAACGAATCGTTGATATCGATCTAACTTCTGAGATGCAGGAGTCTTTTCTCGAATACTCGTACTCGGTTATCTATGCCCGCGCGCTGCCCGACGCTCGTGATGGCCTCAAACCCGTTCATCGTCGCATCATTTATCAGATGGGCGAAATGGGGCTTCGACCAGATAAGGGTCACGTTAAATCTGCCCGCGTTTCTGGCGAAGTCATGGGAAAGCTGCACCCGCACGGAGACGGCGCGATCTACGACGCGATGGTGCGTATGGCTCAGCCGTTCACGTTGCGCGTGCCGCTGATTGACGGCCACGGCAACTTTGGCTCTCTAGATGATGGCCCTGCCGCAGCTCGATACACCGAGACGCGTCTGGCGCCCGCAGCGTTGCTGATGAACGACGGACTAGACGAGGATGTCGTTGACTTCAAGCCCAACTACGATGCCCAACTGTCTGAGCCTGAAGTTCTGCCAGCTGCGTTCCCTAACCTATTGGTCAATGGTTCGTCTGGAATTGCCGTTGGTATGGCAACCAACATGCCACCCCACAACATGCGAGAGGTGATCGCAGCAGCCAGACACCTGCTCGCGAACCCAACTGCCACTACCGAAGACCTAATGCGCTTCGTTCCTGGCCCAGACCTACCGACCGGCGGAATCATCGTGGGTCTTGACGGCATAAAAGACGCCTATGAGACCGGTCGCGGTTCGTTCAAGACCCGAGCGAAGGTCAGCGTTGAAAGCGTCAGCCCCCGCAAGCTGGGCTTGGTGGTTACCGAACTCCCCTACCTGGTTGGGCCAGAGAAGGTCATCGAAAAAATCAAAGATGGCGTAAACAATAAGAAGCTTCAGGGCATCTCTGACGTTATCGACCTGACCGACCGAACCAATGGTCTAAAACTCGTAATCGAACTAAAGACAGGTTTCGATCCGCAGGTCGTGCTGGACTTGCTTTACCGCTACACGCCGATGGAAGACTCCTTTGGTATCAACAACGTCACACTGGTAGACGGCAGACCGAACACCCTTGGGTTGCGAGACCTACTCGGTGTCTATTTGGCGCACCGGGTTCAAGTTACCCGCCGCAGAACTACCAACCGCCTCGGCAAGAAAAAGGCAAGACTCCACCTGGTCGAAGGTTTGCTCATAGCCATTGTTGCTATCGACGAGGTTATTCAGGTGATCAGAAGCTCTGAAGAGGTTGACGAGGCTCGCTCACGCTTGATGCAGATCTTCGAGCTAAGCGAAATTCAGGCTGAATACATTCTCGAACTAAGACTTCGCCGGCTTACCAAGTTTTCACGCATCGAACTCGAGAGCGAAAAATCTCAACTTGAGCAAGAGATTCGCACGCTTGAGAGCATCCTGGCCAATGACGCCGAGCTTCGAGAGCTGGTCAGCACAGAACTTGCCGATGTCGCCGAGAAATACGGCGACGAACGCCGAACGCTGCTCATGAACGAGTCAGAAATCGTTCGCAGTGTTCCTGCATCTAAGACGACGGCAGTTTCTGCCGAATTGGCAGACAGCGCAACATCAGTGTTCTTGACGGTGACGGGCCTCATGGGGCGTGTCTCGGTCATTCCAGAAGGTGGCTCTAAGCGCAAAAAGCACGACGCATTCAGCCACCGCATCGACACGACAACGCGCACCGACATTGGTGCCGTGACTAGCGCCGGACGCATGATTCGAGTTCACGTCGGAGACATTCCGGATGCCGGTGGCTCTCTGGATGCGAGTGCGATGGTTCGGGCATCCGAATTCTTTGGTCTTTCAACCGGCGAGAGCCTAGTTGGGCTCGTTGAACTCAACGAGAAAAACGAGCTTGCGTTGGCTACTTCGCAAGGCACAGTAAAACGAGTGCTGGCCGATTACCCGGCCAAAGACAACTTCGAACTGATCACACTCAAAGACGGCGACCAAGTGGTCTCGGCCGTTTTGGCGAACGACGCAAAAGAATACGTGATTGTGGCCAGCGACGCGCAGGTCTTGCGCTTTTCTGCAGATTCGGTGCGCGCCCAAGGCCGCGCTGCTTCTGGCGTTGCGGGAATCAATCTGGGAGCTGACGCGAAGGTCATCGCGTTTACTGCTGTCATCAATGCTGACGACGCTTTTGTGGTGACTGCCGCGAACTCGTCGGCGGCACTGGCAGGAACCGACGCCGGGAGCATCAAGCTCTCTGCCCTTTCTGAGTTCCCTGCGAAGGGGCGTGCCACCGGTGGAGTCAGAGGTCAAAAATTCTTGCGCAATGAAGACCAGTTGTATTTTGCGGCGGTTACCGAAGGCTCACCGGCAGCAAGTGCATCAGATGGAAAAGCACTAGAGCTACCTGAACTTGCCAAACGCGACGCTAGCGGCACTGCGGCTGCTGCTTCGATCTCGGGTGTCGGGTTCTTGCTTAGCTAATCGGCCGACCAAGGTTGTTGGCGCTCGCTTTCGCAACCCAGGTGCGAAAAAGTTCTAGGCGTCGACCTTATCGGTATCGAAATCGTCGGCACTATCGATGATGAAATCTCGTCGAGGCGCAACATCGTTTCCCATCAACAGCTCAAACACCTTTTCGGCGGCCTCTGCGTCTTCAACACGCACACGTCTCAGGGCGCGCCTAGAGCGGTCCATTGTGGTTTCAGCGAGCTGATCGGCATCCATCTCACCCAAACCCTTGTAGCGCTGGATGGGCTCTTGATAGCGCTTGCCTTGGGCTTTCAACTTTGCCAGCAGCGACTCGAGTTCTTGCTGTGAATACGTGTAAATGGTGTCGTTTGCCTTGGTGCCGGCGTTTATGACCACAACCCGGTGCAGCGGTGGCACTGCGGCATAGACTCTGCCGGCGTCTACCAGCGGACGCATGTATCTGAAAAACAGGGTCAGCAGCAGAGTGCGAATGTGTGCACCATCGACGTCGGCATCACTCATGAGGATCACTTTGCCGTAACGAGCCGCGTCTAAGTCGAAAGATCTACCAGAACCAGCACCAATAACTTGGATGATCGAAGCGCACTCTGCGTTGCTCAACATGTCGCTGACCGAGGCCTTTTGAACGTTCAGGATCTTGCCGCGAATAGGCAACAGGGCCTGGTACTCGCTGTCTCGTGCCAACTTAGCCGTTCCGAGCGCAGAATCACCCTCAACGATAAAGAGTTCGCTCACGGCCGTCTCTTGGGTTCTGCAGTCAACCAACTTGGTTGGCAGAGAAGATGATTCGAGGGCGTTTTTACGACGCTGGGTTTCTTTATGGGTGCGCGCAGAGATGCGCGACTTCATTTCGGCTACAACTTTTTCTAACAGCATCGCGGCTTGCGCCTTGTCGTCGCGCTTCGAACTCTCGAGGCGCTCGGTTAGCGCCTTGGCAACCGTGTTCGAGACGATGTTTCGAACAGCTGGCGTTCCGAGAACCTCTTTGGTCTGACCCTCAAACTGGGGTTCGGCCAATCGAACCGTTACTACCGCCGTGAGGCCGGCGAACACGTCGTCTTTTTCAACCTTGTCGTTGCCAGCCTTGAGTTTTCGTGAATTCGACTCAATTTGGGCGCGCAAAACCTTTAGCAGAGCTTGTTCGAAGCCGCTAACGTGGGTTCCACCCTTTGGAGTCGAGATGATGTTTACGAACGACTTCACAGTGGTGTCGTATCCGGTTCCCCAGCGCAGGGCTACCTCAACCTCACAGTTGCGCTCGACTTCACGGGATTCCATGTTGCCCTGTTCGTTGAGAACGGGCACCGTTTCGGTGAACGTGGTTGCGCCACTTAATCGCCAAGTGTTCGTGATTGGGTTGTCGTTAGCCAAATAGTCAACAAATTCAACGATGCCGCCGTCGTACTTGAAATCACTGACAATCGCCTCGCCGCTGCGATGATCACTCACCTGAAGTTTCAGGCCCGGAACCAAAAACGCAGTTTGGCGAGCTCGTGCCATTAGTTCGTCGGTGGCGAAAGAGGCATCCTTGATAAAAATCTGAGGGTCTACCCAGTAACGAACTCGGGTACCGGTGACGCCCTTAGAAACCTTGCCAACCACGTCGAGAGAACTGGCATCTTCGAAAGGGGCGAACGGGCTGTTGGCTGAAATGCCCTTCGAGTCGTCAAAACGCCCCGGCTCACCTCTGCGAAAAGACATTCGATGAGTTTTTCCGTCGCGATCGACTTCGACGTCTAGTCGAGCCGATAGCGCGTTCACGACAGAGGCGCCAACACCGTGCAGACCACCGGATGCCGCGTATGAACCCGAACCGAACTTGCCGCCGGCGTGAAGCTTGGTGAAGACAACCTCGACACCGCTGAGGCCGGTCTTTGGCTCTATATCAACTGGGATGCCTCGGGCCTGGTCTCTAACTTCGACCGAGCCGTCGGCGTGAAGTTGGATCTCGATCGAGTTGCCGTGACCAGCTAGGGCTTCGTCAACCGAGTTGTCGATGATCTCCCAGAGGCAGTGCATGAGGCCGCGACTGTCGGTAGAGCCGATGTACATTCCCGGACGTTTACGAACCGCCTCTAGCCCCTCGAGAACAGAGAGATGTCTGGCGGAGTAATCGGTGTTAGGCACCAGAAAATGTTACGAGTTGAACTCTAAGAAATAGCGCTCAAACACGGCACAGTCAAGAAACTATTCGCAGTTAGCGAAACTGTATCCAGAATGGGCAGTTTTGGCACTTCCATGTGGTTCTATTTAGTGCAGGAGGAAGAATGTCCGAAATCCAAGAAGTAGTCGAAACCGAGCAAGAAGTTGTTGCGACCAACAACCAGACGGCACCACTCACAGCTGGTGACCGTTGCGACTCATGCGGTGCTCAAGCCTACGTGCGTGCCACCCTGGTATTCGGTGAACTGTTGTTCTGCCTTCACCACGCGACTTTGAACAAAGAAGCCCTAGCCGCTAATACGTTGCACTGGCACGACGAGAGCGAAAAGCTTCTAGCTCGCTAAAAATCTGAGTGAGTCTTGCTTTAGTGATTCGCTTCTAATCGCCAAATTTCTTCGACGTACTGTTCAGCAAGATCTTTTTTGTCGTTCGGTTCTGCCTTTGACCCCAAGATTTCGATGATGCGATTTAGCCAACTCGGATTCTTCACCAGAAACGGCCCATGAAGAAGGGTGAGAATCAGATTTGCCTCGACAGTCACTGGCTTGATAGCCAGATCGCTGTTCAGATAACCAAGTGCCGTCACCGGCCAACCTTCGGCTTCTACCTCTGCCACGACAAACTCACTCACGCGCTCACCTTTTGCAGAAAGCTCGACGCCTGCCCAGGTCAGTGCGCTACCAACCACAATGCCGGGGGTTTTAGAAGCAATCATCGACTCGATTAACTCTCGAATAAGCCCGTCGAATTTGGCGAGAGATTTCATGCCGGCCAGTGAGCCGTGGCCGATGGTCACGAACACTCCTGGTTGGCCACCACTCACCGCACGAGTTAGTGCGAGAAGTTGCTCCTGGTTCGAAACAACTTCGATTTGCACCGACTGCCCCAGCCATAGCAGATTTTTTTGAAGTACGAACGTGTTGGCTGCATCGCCATTGAGGTTCAAAACTTCAGGAAAGAGGGTGTAGACCGTGATCATCGTTCTACCTCGTCTGGGCTCCAAAAACCAAGTGAACGTCTCATGCGCCGCATCGCATCGGCACTAAAAACAACGGTCTTATGGCCTTGTTTGGGCTTTGGCATACCGAAGAAGGTGTCGGTAGCTTGTTCAAGATCATCGGTAACCAAACCCAAGGGAACATCGTTGTAGTGCAAGACCAAGGCTGCTTCGTAGGCATTGAAGCCGGTACAAACGTCGACATGCTTGAGGTTCGAGTAGTCCACAGTCCAGAGCCAAGATGGATCGTGCACATCGCGCCCGATTGCGAACAAGAGCTGTTCTGGCTCACCGACAAGGTTGTCGAGATTCAACTGCATCGAACCGGGGTTCTGCACGAGTATGAATTCGACTTCTTCACCGTTGATTTCAACCATTTCGCCTCGTGCAAAAACTGGAGGCACTTCACTCAAGGCCTTCTCTGCAATTGCTAAATCAAAAGACTCGCCGAGAAAAACCCTCGCACTCTCGAATGCGGCAACCGCGTCAAGGGCAAAGTGCACCCCTCGAGAAGGCAATTCGAAAGAAGCCGATCCCCACAGGCCTGAGAGCACCGCCTCGGCGCCTTCGAGCTCAGTGACCTCACTCATCACGATTGGCCTAGGCAAATCGTCAAGGTAGGTCGGAGCGGTTTGCAAACCACGAGCCTGGTTAGCCAATACCTGAGAAGCGATACCAAAAAACTTTGGCTCAACATTTGTTATCTCTTTTGCGATCAGTAGCGTGTTCTGATCGTCGGCGTTTAGCAAAACGCTTCGGGTTGCGCGGGCTGCGACCAATGCGAGATCGGCACGCACTAGAGCCGGGTCGACGAACCGGTCTAGCTGATCTTCCATGACGTTCAACACGGTCACTTGAAGCGGTGCGATTTTGCGGGTGAGTTCCTCGGCGTGGGCCTCATCCATTTCTAGAATGGCGACCTGGCCGGCGATCTTGCCAGACCAACTGGCTCGCTCAATAATCGTGGAGTAGAACCCTTGAAGAATGTTTGCAGTCGAGGGGTTTGTGAAAACCTGCACTCCGTGTTCTCGAACAATTGCCACCAACATCTTGGTGGTTGTAGATTTTCCGGCCGAGCCAGTGACAATAACTAGACCACGAGAAAAAGAGTTGAGAACTTTATAGAGGATGCCCGGTGCAAGCTTGCTCAGAATCAAACCAGGTAGCGCCGAACCACCGCCCTTGCGCACCAACCGGATTGCAAAACGCGCTAGTCGCCCTAGCAATAAAGCCGGCCAGTAGCGGATCACTTGAGGACTAGTTCTCTAGAAAGTCGCGCAGCATCTGTGAACGTGATGGGTGGCGAAGTTTCGACATGGTCTTTGCCTCGATTTGTCGAATTCGCTCTCGGGTGACGCCAAACTCTTCACCGATTTGGTCGAGAGTCTTTTGCACACCATCACCCAAACCGAAGCGGCTTCTGATAACTCCGGCCTCACGCGGGTGTAGTGAGTCGAGGATGCGTTCAAGTTCCCTCTGGAGCATCGAGTAGCCAACTGCGTCGGCAGGAACGACGGCCTCAGTGTCTTCGATCAGGTCACCGAATTCAGAATCTCCATCTTCACCAAGCGGTGTCGAAAGCGAGATTGGTTCGCGACCGTATTTCTGAACTTCGACAACCTTCTCAGGGGTCATGTCTAGCTCGCGAGCCAGTTCTTCTGGAGTCGGTTCACGCCCAAGGTCTTGTAGCAGCTGTCGCTGAACGCGTGCCAACTTGTTGATGACCTCGACCATGTGAACCGGAATACGAATGGTTCTTGCCTGGTCTGCCATCGCGCGAGTGATGGCTTGACGAATCCACCAAGTCGCGTAGGTCGAGAACTTATAGCCCTTGGTGTAGTCGAACTTTTCAACCGCACGAATCAGACCGAGGTTGCCCTCCTGAATCAGGTCAAGGAACTGCATGCCTCTACCGGTGTAGCGCTTGGCAAGCGAAACGACGAGACGAAGGTTAGCTTCTAGAAGGTGTGACTTGGCTCGCTGCCCATCTTTCATAACCCAACGAAGGTCGCGGGTCATTTCTTTCGATAGCTTCTTTTCGGTCGCTAGCTTCTCTTCGGCGAATAAACCCGCCTCGATGCGTTTCGCAAGCTCGACCTCTAGTTCGGCATTTAGCAGGGCTACCTTACCGATTTGCTTCAGATAATCCTTGACCGGGTCAGCCGTAGCGCCAGAGATTGTGGTGGTTTGAACCGGGATGTCGTCGTCATCGGCGTGTGATATTACGAAACCACCGCCGGCCTCGAGAGCCTTTTCTTTCTCTTTTGCCTCTGCGTCTTCATGAGTCTCTTCGTCGTGAGACTCTTCTTCGGCGAGTTCGACGATGTCTACGGCTGCAGCAGCTTCTGCAACGATGTCGCCGACCTCGAGATCTTCTTCGTCTTCAAACTCTTCGTCATCTGAGCCTGCACCCTTGGGTAGCTTGGCGGCCTTAGCAGCTTTCGCTTTGGTGGCTACCGGCTTAGCAGGTTCGGACTTTGCGGCAAGTGCCTTTTTTGCGACGGGCTTGTCTGCCGTTTTTTTCTCATCGGTTTTCTTCTCAGCCACTTTGGCCGAGGCAGGTTTGGTTACTGCAGGCTTAGAAGCTTGAGTCTTGGCCTTCGCAGCCCCAGTCTTCGATTCGACCTTCACGGTTTCAGGCTTTGAAGCGGCCGCCTTCTTTGCTGCTGGCTTTGCTGTCGCGGCGACCTTGGTCGGCTCTTTCTTTGCTTCGGGTTTTGTAGCTACTGATTTAGTTGCGGCGGTTTTAGCTGGGGTGGCCTTGGCTGCTACCTTCGCGGTGCTCTTTGCTGGTGTGGTCGACTTCGGTGTTTTAACTGCAGGAGTAATGATGTTGCCTTCTGGTTTCGCGGTTGATTCGTTTGAAGCTTGCTTGTTTTTGTTGCCCTCGGGGTGAAGCATGCGAGAAAACAACCCGCGCTTCTTGCCGGTGGACTCGTCTGCGTCTTTGGCCACTTTGACCTCTTTCATTGGTCGGATCAGTATTTGATCGACGATGATCTGGGCAACACAAGGACCCATGTCAAGTTCTGCTTATGCAGTACCGAATGGGTCCATTTTCAAGTATGCCACCTCATACAGACATTTAGTGGCAATTGATGCCTTGCTGATAAGCGAAACAGGCAGATTTCTATTCCCGGTCAAGACGTCAGAACACAACGACGCTAGTGGTCTTGCCCTCGCAGTCTGGAGTTGGCGGTAGCAAATCGCCAAAGACCAAAGCCGACCACGATGAACTGCACGCACAGAGCAAGTTTGAAATGAGCCGGGTCGTATAAACCTGTTCCAGGGTTCAACGCGCGCGCTGCATCCAGAATCAAACCAATCGAGCCGATCATCAATAACCCGGCCAGAAACCCGCCAATGTTGATAAAGCCATTCGCGGCCCCAAGTTCAGCGTTTGAAACGTATGTGCGTGAGTAGTCAAAAGCCACCATCGAGACAGGCCCACCAAGGCCGAGAACAAAGATCAGAATGACAACCGCGATGTCTGGAAGATTTGTCGGAATCAAAATTGCGACCGCCCATGCGGTGAGGATTGCTGTGCCGACACCAAAGACGAGGTAGTGCCTCTTATCTTGATAGCGCGCTGTCAAGGCACCGATCACAGGTCCCATCGAGGCGTTGGTGATTACGAAAAGGGTCAACATCGCAGACGCGAAAGCAGGAGATTTTTCGTTGGCCTCAACCAAATACGGAACTCCCCATAGCAACGCGAAAACGTTCCCTGGTGACTGAGTTAGAAAGTGAGTCCAAAAGGCGGCTTTGACCGGAGCTCTGCCCACATTCTTGCGTAGAGCCGCAACCACCTGACTAAGGTTCGACTGAGATTTGACTCGACCCGCGGGGCCATCCATGGCCGCAATGAATACAAAAGTTGCTGCGACGAGACCCACCCCCGCAAGGGTTGCGAAGGCTGATGTCCAGCCAATAGTGGCGAGGCCGATTGCGAAGGGAATGGCCGAAATGATCTGCCCCAGCTGACCAATGGTGGCCAACCACTGTTGTGCGAGCGCTGCGGCTTTTCCCGACATCCAGTTATTGGCCATGCGGATCATAGAAATGAAAGTGAACGCGTCACCCATTCCAACCAGCATTCGACCGGCCACAGCCCATTCCAAAGAGGGTGCAAATGCAACCACGAGTTGACCCGAGGCCATGATGATCGCGCCACAGGTAAGCATGATTCTCGGCCCGAAACGATCGAGTGCGATACCGACCGGTATTTGCATCGCGGCATAGACAATAAGTTGCAAAACGGCGAGCGAGGCTAACTGTGCCGCGCTGGTTTGAAATCTTTCGGCAGCATCTAGAGAGGCGACAACCATGCTGCTTCGCTGCGTCACCGCAATCAGATAAGCGAAGTTAGCCGCGACTAGCGCAACCAAACCTCTCGAAGTTATCGATTTCAGTTGTCTTCGCCGTCACTTTTGTTGCGACGTCTGGTGGCTAGATACTCTTCGATGTCGGCGGCTAGGTCATCTGCGCTAGGAATGACCGGCGTTACCGGCTGCACGGATGCTCGCATCGGTGCATTTCGCTCACTCTGGTAACCCTGCTCAAGGTTTTCTACCATGCGGGCGAGGTCGGCATTCTCGGTGATTTGCTTATCGAGTTTCGATTCAAATCTCTCGTTTTGCTCGCGGAGCTCGTCGGTTGGAAAGACCAAACCTGTCGCAGCGCTGATGAGCTCCAAGGCCGAGATTGCCGCCTTGGGGTATTCAGAGTCAGAGATGTAATGAGGCACCAAAAGCACGAAACCCGTGCAAGGTAGGCCGGTTGCCGAGAGCGAGTATTCGAGCAAATGTAGAACGTTTCCCGGAACCTGCGTCTCAGGCCTCCATTCGCTAAAACGAGCGGCCAGTTCTTTGCGGTTGCCGCTGACCGTGACTCCCAAGGGTCGAGTGTGCGGGATTGGGAACGGAATCGAGTGAACCCAGATGAACTCTGAGATTTCAAGATCACTCACCAATTCTTGGATCGCAGCCGAAAAGGCTTCCCATTTGAAATCTGGCTCGTATCCGTGCAAGAACAAAAACTCCTCGCCCGCCTCATCTTCGCAAAGGTAAACGCCGAGCACTGCTGGCTCATACGAAGCAATGTGATCTTTTTCGAAATACATCACTGGTCGACGCGAGCGGTAATCAAGAAGCTGGTCATTGTCGAACTGAATAACAAGCTCACAACCCAAACTTGTAAAGACGCTCTCGGATACCTGAGCAACGCTTGCGCCGGCGTCTGTAAAACCGTTGATCGCAGCGATCAGGCGCATACCACGGGGCACCTGAGCGCCTGGGTTGACCATTTTGTAGAGGGGTTGCGTGTTCACCAAATCATTGTAAATCGAAGGGATACGATTGCAGCATGACCAAGCTAAACATCGCAGTTTCAAACAAGTCAGTCGCTCTCACCAAAGGCTCAGCCTATGTATTCGGTGTAACGAGCATCAAAGACAAGTTGCAGGTAGCCGACTCTCTGGTTGAAACCTCAACACTTGCAGCCCAAGACCTCAAAGCACTCGGTGCTAAATCAACTTTCGAGGCTATGGTCCGAATCATGGGCCCAGACGGAGCCGTGTATCTTGCGGTTGGGCTCGGCGAAGAGGAGCTCACCGATGAGTCTCTGCGTCAGTTGGCAGGCGCTGCCGTTCGACAGTTGAACGATTTTGAAAAAGTAGTGATCGGCCTGCCAACGGTCACGGCCGAAAACGCTCTTGCCGTGGTTGAAGGCTCCCTTCTCTCGCACTACGACTACTCGGCCTACAAGTCGACCAAGAAGCCAGCCCGTCTCACCTCGGTAACGGTTCTCTCACGAGTAACACCGAAGCCAACCGAGATTGCCGAGATCGAAACCATAGCTCAGGCTGTCAATGCCACGCGCGATTTGGTTAACATGCCACCAAACGATCTATACCCGCAGACTTTTGCAGCCTTTATGCAGAAGGCGGCACGCGGTACTGGCGTGACTATCGAAGTTTGGGATGAAAAGCGTCTGGCTGCAGAAAAGTGCATTGGCATTCTCTCGGTTGGAAAGGGTTCAGTTCGCCCACCTCGCCTCGTGAAGATCGAGTACAAGCCTCGTGGTGCCAACAAACACATCGCGCTTGTCGGCAAGGGCATCACCTTTGATTCGGGTGGCCTCACACTAAAGCCAGGCACTGGCATGCTCGGCATGAAGTACGACATGACCGGGGCCGCCACCGTTGGCCACGCTGCGCTGGCTATCGCAGCACTCAAGTTGAACGTAAGAGTGACCGCGTACATGTGCGTTGCCGAGAACCTGCCATCGGGTTCTGCCACCCGCCCGAACGACATCATTAAGTACCGCAACGGCAAGACCGTCGAGGTCACCAACACCGATGCAGAAGGTCGACTGGTTCTAGCTGACGGACTAATTCTTGCGAGTGAACAAAAGCCCGACCTCATCGTGGACGTTGCAACTCTTACCGGAGCGGCGCGGGTTGCGCTTGGTGTTCGCACCACCGGACTGATGGGTGTTGGCACGGGTGTGGCCACGCTCGAAAAGGCAGCTGAAGCTACCGGCGAAGCCATTTGGGCAATGCCGCTTCCGAAAGAACTTCGAGCCCTTCTGAACTCAGATACCGCAGACCTCATCAACAGCAAGTTGGGAGATCCGAGCGGTGGCATGTTGGTTGGCGCTCACTTCTTGAAGGAGTTTGTCGGATTCCACGACCGCGACAAGAAGAACCAGATCGACTGGGCTCACCTTGACATTGCGGGCCCAGCAAACAACGACGGTGCGCCTTACGGATACACCGGCAAGGGTGCCACAGGTGTCATGGTGCGCACGCTCGTGCAGGTTGCAAAAAGCCTCTAGTAGGCTTATTTAGTCCCTCATAACCAGTAGATGGAGTAAGTCGTGGCTGACCACAACTTTGATGTAGTAATCCTTGGAGGCGGAAGCGGCGGTTACGCAGCGGCTCTGCGATCGGCGCAACTCGGCAAGAGCGTTGCCCTAATCGAGAAGGACAAGCTCGGTGGCACCTGTCTTCACCGCGGCTGCATCCCAACCAAGGCGCTCCTTCACTCGGCAGAAGTTGCCGATGTCACGCGTGAGGCTGCAAACTACGGCGTAAACGCTCAGTTCCAGTCGATTGACATGAACGTAGTGAACAAATACCGCGATGGAATCATCGACAGACTTTTCAAGGGACTAAGCGGTCTTGTTGCCTCAAAACCAATCACCGTTGTTTCAGGTGAAGGTCGTCTAACCGGGCCTCGCACGGTAACAGTAAACAGTGACAACTACACAGGCACCAACGTCATTCTTGCCACCGGCTCTTACTCACGTTCGCTACCAGGTCTCGAAATCGGTGGACGCGTCATCACCTCTGACCAGGCACTTCAGCTTGATTTCGTACCGAACAAGGTTCTCGTTCTCGGTGGCGGCGTCATCGGCGTCGAGTTCGCTTCAATCTGGAAGTCTTTCGGCGCTGAAGTCACCATCATCGAAGGCTTGCCTCACCTGGTTCCAAATGAGGATGAGAGTCTGTCGAAGGGCCTTGAGCGCGCGTTCCGCAAGCGTGGCATTGACTTCAAACTGGGCGTTCGCTTTGCAGGAGTCGAGCAGCACGAAAACGGTGTAGTCGTATCTCTAGAAGATGGCTCAAAGCTTGAGGCAGAACTCCTTCTGGTTGCTGTGGGTCGTGGCCCGAACACCGCGGGTCTCGGTTATGAAGAGCAGGGCGTAGCCATGGACCGCGGATACGTGCTAACCAACGATCGCCTTCAGACCAACATCCCAGGTGTTTATGCAGCCGGCGACATCGTGCCTGGCCTGCAGTTGGCCCACCGCGGATTCCAGCAGGGTATTTTTATCGCCGAAGATATCGCTGGGCTAAACCCCGTCGTCATTGACGAAACCGGTATTCCTAAGGTGACCTACTGTGAGCCTGAAGTCGCCAGCGTTGGTTTGAGCGAGGCAAAGGCACGCGAAACCTATGGCACTGACAATGTTTCGGTTTACGAGTACAACCTCGGGGGTAACGGTAAGAGCCAGATTCTTGGAACCGCTGGTTTCATCAAGCTGGTTCGCCGCAACAATGGTCCGGTCGTGGGCGTTCACATGATCGGCTCGCGCGTCGGAGAACAAATCGGCGAAGGTCAGCTGATCGTGAACTGGGAGGCATATCCAGAGGATGTCGCAACTCTCGTACACGCACACCCAACCATGAACGAGGCGATCGGCGAGGCACACTTGGCCTTGGCCGGCAAACCGCTTCACGCACACGCTTAGTATTTAAGACGAACCCAACAAGGAGCAAAATGAGCGAGAACGTAGTTCTTCCAGCACTCGGAGAGAGCGTTACCGAAGGAACCGTAACCCGTTGGCTAAAGAAGGTTGGCGACACTGTTGCCGTAGACGAGCCGCTGGTTGAGGTTTCGACCGACAAGGTTGACACCGAGATTCCATCGCCATTTGCCGGCGTTGTAGAGCAAATCTTGGTTCAAGAAGACGAAACCGTAGAGGTCGGCGGAGTGCTAGCCGTCATCGGATCAGGAGACGGCGCTGCTGCACCTGCTGCACCCGCTGCCGAGGCTCCGGTCGTTGCCGCTCCCGTTGTAGAAGTCCCTGTTGTTGAGGCACCGGTTGCTGCCCCTGTCGTAGAGGCCGCAGCACCTGCGGCTCCGGTATACGTTCCACCGACCGCACCGGTTGCGGCACCTGTTGTGACCACGCCCGTGGCTGCCCCAGTTGCGCAGAGCACATCAACCGAGCCCGGCTACGTAACCCCATTGGTTCGCAAGCTTGCTAGCGAAACCGGTGTTGACCTAAATGGGTTGAACGGCACCGGAGTCGGCGGACGTATTCGCAAAGACGACGTGATTGCAGCCGCTAGCAGCCCAGCCGTGGCCTCAAACCCTGTTGTTGCAGCAACTCCAGCAGTGGCAAACTCGGTAGAAGCTTCTGCTCTGCGCGGCACCACCGAACCAATGTCAAGACTCCGTAAGGTTTTGGCCGAGCGTGCGGTGGCCTCGATGCAACAGAGCGCTCAGCTGACGACCGTGGTTGAAGTCGATGTAACGAAGATTGCTGCACTTCGCGCTCGCGTTCAGCCGGCTTTCGTGGCAGCAACCGGAACCAAGCTGAACTTCATGCCGTTCTTCACTTTGGCTGCCGCCGAGGCACTTAAGGCTCACCCAAAGCTCAACGCAAGCATTGATGGCGACAACATTGTGTACCACGCATCAGAGAACATTTCGTTCGCCGTTGACACCGAACGCGGCCTGCTAACGCCAGTGATTCGCGACGCAAGCACCCTGAACATCGCTCAGATCGCCGGTCAGATCGCAGACTTGGCTTCGCGTACTCGCGAAAACAAGCTCAAGCCAGACGAGCTTGGTGGCGGAACATTCACGCTGACAAACACTGGTTCGCGCGGGGCTTTGTTCGACACCCCAGTAGTGTTCTTGCCACAGGTGGCCATTCTTGGAACCGGTGTTGTAAGCAAGCGCGCCGTTGTGGTCAGCTCACCAGAGGGCGACAGCATCGCCGTTCGCAGCATGGTCTACCTGGCCTTGTCTTACGACCACCGACTAGTTGACGGTGCCGACGCAAGTCGCTACCTGGTAGACGTCAAGGCTCGCCTAGAAGAAGCAAACTTCGAGCCAAACCTAGGCATTTAGTATCTATGCAGCGAAGTGGCCTGAGCCGAAAAGTTCAGGCGACTTTTTTGCGCTCGCCAATAACCTGACCATCACGGTCGATTGTCTTGGCAACTTCGTGCAGCCCTCCTTCACACTGCACAATTCCTTGCAGCACGGTGACTCCCCCGAAGTCCACCGTTGTGATCTGACTACTTGGCGCCGCTTCGAGTGCTTCGCTGCAGGTAACGCCGATTGCCGAACTGGCTGAGTCTCTCGGCGTAGCCCGAATCACGGCAGAGTCGTCAGGTTGCGATGTGTTGCTCATTGTGAGACTAAAAGCGAATGCCGAGATAGGAATTGAAAGCGCCAAAATCACAAGGGCGAGAATCCTTTTGTTGGCAGTGCGTGCAAAAGCCCACCTAGACCCCGGGCGTTTCGACACAACCCTGCGCATCGCTCTTTCACCTAGACTCGCTTCGGCTTGCAGACTTTGGCGAAATACACGCCAGGAGAGCCTCTGCGCCGGTTTTACCCTTCGCCCATAACGTCTTTTTATTGGCGTGATCATAAGCAAAAACTCTGGCACCTATTTCGAGTTACAACGGCCTTTGCCGGAAAATTGTGCACAGAGATAAGACTTAGAATTACACGGTGCCTGAGTTTCTAATCGCCGGTTTAGACCCTAACTTCGTTGACTACAACGATGCGTGGAATCTTCAGCGCAGCATCCACTCAGAAGTGGCCTCGAAGCAGCGACCAGACACCGTTATTTTGCTCGAGCACTCAAGCGTATTCACCGCTGGCAAGCGCACCGAAGATTCGGAGCGTCCGACCGATGGAACACCGGTTGTCGATGTCGATCGCGGCGGCAAGATCACTTGGCACGGCCCGGGGCAGCTAGTGGGCTACCCGATTATGGTGCTGCCAGACCCGATCGACGTGGTCGGTTATGTTCGCTGGCTAGAGCAGGTATTGATTGACACCATCGCAGAGTTCGGGCTTTCTACCGAGCGGGTGGCAGGCAGATCAGGGGTCTGGGCGCAGACCTCTGAAGGCTTAGAAAAAGTTGCAGCCATCGGCATTCGCGTTTCGGAACACACGACGATGCACGGTTTTGCTCTCAACTGCGATAACTCGCTCGACCCATACGACACGATTGTGGCTTGCGGAATTCGCGATGCGAAAACCACGACCCTCACAAAGCTCCTCGGCCAGAGCGTGACCCCTGCGATGGCCGCAGAGGTCATCCAAAAGAAATTGACCCAGATTGGCAAGGTAGCCGCATGACCGAAAGTCAAAAACCAGAACGCAAGATGCTTCGCATCGAAGCTCGCAACGCTGCGGTGCCGATCGAACGCAAGCCGGACTGGATTAAAACTCGAGCCAAGATGGGCCCTGAGTATCAGGCCATGCACGCGCTGGTCAAAACCGAAAATCTGCACACGGTTTGCCAAGAGGCCGGCTGCCCGAACATCTATGAGTGTTGGGAAGATCGCGAGGCCACCTTCCTAATCGGTGGCGCACAGTGCACACGCAGATGCGATTTCTGCCAGATTGACACCGGTAAACCGAGTCCGCTAGACGTTGATGAGCCTAGAAGAGTCGGCGACTCGGTCACTCGAATGCAGTTGCGTTACGCGACCGTGACCGGCGTGGCTCGAGACGACCTCGAAGACGAGGGTTCATGGCTCTATGCCGAAACCATTCGCCAGATTCATCTGCAGTCACCTGGCACAGGTGTTGAGATCTTGGTTCCAGATTTCTCTGGCAACCCAGAGCATCTTGGACGCGTGTTCGATGCTGCACCAGAAGTTTTTGCTCACAACGTCGAAACCGTACCTCGCATCTTCAAGCAGATTCGCCCAGCATTCACCTACGAGCGTTCGCTAGATGTAATCTCGCAGGCGCGCGACTACGGGCTCGTAACCAAATCGAACCTGATTCTTGGCATGGGTGAAACTCGTGAAGAAATCAGCGACGCACTTCGCCACCTCTATGAGGCAGGTACCGACATCATCACAATCACTCAGTATCTTCGTCCAACTCTTCGTCACCACCCGGTCGACCGCTGGGTAAAGCCGCAGGAGTTCGTCGAACTCAAGGAAGAGGCCGAAGCTCTCGGCTTTTTGGGCGTACTCAGTGGACCACTGGTTCGCTCTTCTTACCGTGCCGGTCGCCTTTGGGCATCATCCATGGTGAAAAAAGGCAGACCAATTCCTGCGGACCTTCAACACCTAGCTGACGCAGCTGTCAAAGACGGCTTTAGCCAAGCAGTCGGCTAGGCTTTTCGACATGGCTAAAGATAAAAAGACTGCAAAAGAACCAGGTCGCTGGGGTCAAATCTTCAGATTGTTTCGCGAGACAATCAAGGTAGACAAGACGGCGCTTCTGCTCGTCATTCTGGCCGTAGTTCTAAGCCTCGGCGTAGGTGTGGTTCTGATTCTCACCTCGTTGAACAACCTGATTCTCTCGATCATCTACGGTGTTCTCTCGATCACCGCAGCCATGATGATCGGCTTGCTGGTTCTCTCACGTCGAGCCGAGCGAGTTGCCTATTCAAGAATCGAAGGGCAGCCCGGCGCTGTCGGCGCTGTGGTGACCACCGCAATTAGAAGAGGATGGCGCACCAGCGAGGTTCCGGTTGCCGTAAACCCGCGCACCCGCGACGCAATTTACCGCTGCGTAGGTGCGGCTGGTGTTGTTTTGATTGCAGAGGGCTCACGCTCGGGCACGAAGATGATTCTCGAAGAAGAGATTCGCAAGCTAAAGCGTGCGACTCCCGGTGTCAGCATCCACGTGTTTTATGTGACCGGCGATGATACCGGCACGCCGCTTGCCAAGTTGGGCAAAGAGGTTACGAGCCTCAAGCGCAGCCTAAACCGCAACGAAGTGAGTCTCGTGAACGCGCGCCTTCAGGCCATGGGCACCAAGTTGCCGATTCCAAAGGGTATCGACCCCAAGCGCGTTCGCCCCGTTCGCCGCTAAAAAAGTTTTACATTCACGAAACATTTCTTGAACCTTGCGCCAAAGGCGCTTAGGTAGACTTATCAACAGACGGCTTCGATGGTGCGCCGTTTTCTCCCACTCACCTTTTTGAAGGGATTTCCCTATGTTCAAGACCGCCTCAGAGGTAGTCAAGTTCATCAAGGACAACGATGTTAAGTTCCTTGATGTTCGCTTCACCGACCTGCCAGGTGTTCAGCAGCACTTCAACCTTCCTGCATCGATGATCGACGAGGACTTCTTCCGCGACGGTCAGCTGTTCGACGGTTCTTCGATTCGCGGTTTCGCCTCGATTCACGAATCAGACATGCAGTTGATTCCAGACGTAACCACCGCTTACCTCGACGCTTTCCGCGCCGAGAAGACCCTGGTTATGCTCTTCGACATCTACAACCCACGCAACGGTGAGGTTTACGGTCGCGACCCACGTCAAACCGCGAAGAAGGCCGAGGCCTACCTAGCCAGCACCGGCATCGCAGACACCGCATTCTTCGCTCCAGAGGCCGAATTCTTCATCTTCGATGACGTTCGTTACCACTACGGCCAGAACAGCTCGGGCCACTTCATCGACTCAGACGAAGCAGCCTGGAACTCAGGCCGCGACGAGCGCGTCAACGGACTCGGCGGAAACCTAGCCAACAAGACCCCATACAAGGGCGGCTACTTTCCGGTAACCCCAGTTGACCAGCACGCTGACATGCGCGACAACATCGTTCTAGAGCTTGAGGCCGTTGGTCTTCAGGTTGAACGCAGCCACCACGAGGTGGGTACCGCAGGTCAGGGTGAGATCAACTACCGCTTTGACACTTTGGTGAAGGCTGCCGATGACGTGCTCAAGTTTAAGTACGTTGTCAAGAACGTTGCCAACCAGTGGAACAAGACCGCTACCTTCATGCCGAAGCCACTATTCGGTGACAACGGTTCGGGCATGCACGTTCACCAGTCGCTCTGGAAAGACGGAAAGCCATTGTTCTACGACGAGGCTGGCTACGGTGGCCTCAGCGACCTAGCTCGCTGGTACATCGGTGGAATCCTCAAGCACGCACCATCGCTACTTGCTTGGACCAACCCAACCGTGAACTCTTACCACCGCCTAGTTCCTGGCTTCGAAGCACCGGTGAACCTGGTTTACTCGGCAGGTAACCGCTCGGCTGCGATCCGCATCCCGATGACCGGCACCAACCCGAAGGCCAAGCGCATCGAGTTCCGCGCTCCTGACGCCTCGAGCAACCCTTACTTCGCGTTCGCAGCGATGTTGATGGCCGGTCTCGATGGCATCAAGAACCGCATCGAGCCACACGAGCCTGTCGACAAAGACCTCTACGAGCTTCCAGCCGAAGAGGCCAAGTTGATTCCTCAGGTTCCTGGCAATCTCGAAGACGTACTCAAGGCTCTTGAGGCCGACCACGACTACCTGCTTGCAGGCGACGTGTTCACCAAGGACCTCATCGAGACCTGGATCGACTACAAGCGTGAGAAAGAAATCAAGCCTTTGGCTCTTCGCCCTCACCCATACGAGTTCGAGCTTTACTTCGGCGTCTAGTCGATAAAAAGATCGAAGGGCCTCGACGCTTAGCGTTGGGGCCCTTTCTCTTTGGCTTTAGCAACTGAAAGATGGCGCGCTTAGATGCTTAGTCTGCGAAAAACAGTCGCTCGAAGACCATTCGTGCGCGTCTGGTGAACGCCAGATAATCCTGCTCGAGTGCCGAGGCCGATCCCCTTGGGTATTCAAGGATGCGCGCCAAACCCTCGAGTTGACGACGATCGTTCGGCAGAACATCCGTGCGCTTATTCGCCCAGAGAACAGAGGCCGACCGCAGTCTTGAGGCGAGCATCCAAGCCTCTTCAAGAACGCGAGCATCATGAGCCTCGATTAGCCCTTCGGACACGCAAGCTTGCAGAGCGTCGAGGGTTTTTGGGGTTCGAATGCTTGGATGCGCGGCCCCAAAGCGCAGCTGCATAAGCTGCACTAGCCACTCAACGTCACTGATGGAGCCACGGCCAAGCTTTAGGTGACGTTTCGGATCTGCGCCCTGAGGAAGGCGCTCGGTTTCGACTCGAGCCTTGATGCGGCGAATTTCGATTACTGCAGCCGCCTCAAGCTTCTCTGGATAGCGGTATTCGTCAATTAGCTTCACAAAATCTTGCGTCAGGCTCTCGTCGCCAGCAATCGGTTGTGCCCTCAGAAGCGCCTGAGACTCCCAGGTGCTGGCCCAACGTTTGTAGTACTGCTCATAGGCTTCGAAAGAACGCACAATCGGGCCATTCGTGCCCTCCGGCCGCAGGTCAAGGTCTAGTTCGAACTCGAGAACCGAGTCGGCACTTAGCCGTCGAAGTTCTGAGACGATTCGCTCGGCGATCTTTTGAGCCGAGTTGGCATCGGTACCCACCGGGCGATAAACAAACATGACGTCTGCGTCGCTTCCGAATCCGAGCTCTCCCCCACCGAATCGGCCCATCGCGATTACGCCAAATTCTAGAAGTTCAGCCACGCTCGCCTTACCAAGATCGAGCTCTCTCGAGTTGGTGATCAGACCGATGAAACCCTGAATGTAAACCCTGGCCAAATCGGTGAGGCCGCGTTCAATCTGTTTGAGGTTGAGCTGGCCGAGAACAGCCCCCATTGCCAGCCGCAGGGTCTCGCGACGTCGAAGCTGACGCAATGCCGAGGCGGCCTTATCTAGGTCTTCGTGCCTGGCTGTGATGGCCTCAACCTCGCCGTTGAGTTGAACCAAATCACGAGGATTCAGCTCATCTTCGCGCTCGAGCCAAGCCGCACCTTCGGGCAGTTTTTCGAAGAGTTCGGTGGCCAACTTAGACAGCGACAAAACTCTGGTCAAGCGCTCGGCGGCGCCAGAGGAATCTCGCAACATGCGCAAATACCAAGGTGACTCCCCTAGGTCTTCAGATAGCCGCCTGAAGGCCAGAAGAGCCGAATCTGGTTCGCCACCCTCGGCAAACCACTGCAGCAGAACCGGCAACAACTGTTTTTGAATCGCCGCTCGTCTGGTGAGACCCCCGGTCAAGGCGCGAATGTGACCGAGCGCTGTCTTGGGGTCAAGAAAGCCGATGGCTCTTAGGCGATCTTCGGCTTGTTCGTTTGAGATTTCGAGATCGTCGGCCCCAAGTTTCGCTACTGCAGAAAGCAGTGGTCGATAGAAAACTTTTTGATGCAGCGAACGCACCTCAAGTTTGATGGCCTCCCAGCGTTCGAGAAGCTCGGTTGATGTTTTGATGCCAACCGCACGACCCAGTACCCTGCGACTTTCTTCTGAAGCTGGCATGAGGTGTGTGCGACGCATTTGAGAAAGCTGAATACGATGCTCGAGCAATCTCAAGAATCGATAGTGCGATGAGAATACGCTCGCGTCGATTCGACTTAGATAGCCGGCATCACGCAGCGCTTCAATGGCAGAGAGGGTGTCTCGCTTTCGAATCGATACGTCACTTCGACCGTGCACGAGTTGCAGCAACTGCACCGTGAACTCAACATCGCGCAGCCCGCCGGGCCCCAACTTGATCTGCGAATCTAACTCGGATGCTGGAATGTGGGCCGTCACGCGCTCACGCATGCGCTGCGCTGACTCAACGAAACCCTCGCGACCGGCACTAGCCCAAACCATCGGTTCAACACCCGCCACGTAGCGCTCGCCAAGGGCTAAGCTGCCGGCGATCGGCCTTGCCTTGAGAAGCGCCTGAAACTCCCAATTCTCGGCCCAGCGCTCGTAATAGGCGAGGTGAGACTCTAGCGTGCGAACCAGTGCCCCCGATTTTCCTTCTGGTCGAAGGTTCGGATCAACTTGCCACAGAGGGGGCTCTGACGCGTTGCCATCCATCGCGCGCATCATTCGGGTTGCCAACTTGGTGGCGATTTCTAGGGCTCTTGAGGTTTCGGTTCGGTCGTTACTCGAGGCGGCAACAAAGATTACGTCGACGTCGCTGATGTAGTTGAGTTCGCGCGCGCCACATTTTCCCATTGCGATGACCGAAAGCTCGGTATCTTCTAACTCCTGGGCGGTAAACGCCCCATGCTCTTGCCCCTCGGCCAGTTCACGGCGAGCAACAAGAAGACCAGCATCCAGAGCGGCACCTGCAAGATCGCTCAACTGAGCCGAAACTTTGGCAAAAGCATCGACCGCACTGGGGACGCTGACATCGAAGGCAGCCAGCCTTAGCAACTCTCGTCGGTAAATTAAACGGATGGCCGGCCAGGCCTGTTCGTGGCGAATGGGTGAATCGCAAATCGCGATGGCTTTTGAGAACAGTTGATTTAACTCACCGAGGGTCGGCAGCTTCGACTCAGACTTATCGAAAATCTCTAGCATCGAAGGCTGGCGACGAACTAGATCGACCATCGCGCTCGAAGAACCTAGAGTTAGGCAAATTCGCCTTGCCGACTCGGGGTTTTTGAGAAGTTTTTTGACCGTAGCCTTATCGTTTTCGGCAAACTCGAGCAACGCGTTGAGCGCTTGATCTGGATTCGGCGCATCAGCTAGTGGAGCAAGGGCAGCACGGCCCGAATCGCCAACCAATGAAACCAGCTTGTCGAGCTTGCCGATGGTGGCTTCAAGTTCTGAAAACCCGAGCCGGGCCAGCTCAGATAGACCCATGCTTGAGGCTGTAGCCATCTAGTTTCCTAGAGAGTTTCGAGGTTTTGCTTCAGCTCGAATGGTGTTACCTGAGCACGGTACTCGCTCCATTCGCGGCGCTTATTTGCCAGCACGTAAGAGAAAACTTCTTCGCCCAAAACCTCGGCCGCCAGTTCACTCTCTTCGAGCTTGCGAATGGCGTGGTCGAGGCTCTGAGGAAGTGGCTGGATTCCCATGGCACGGCGCTCTGAATCGGTGAGGTTCCAAACATTGTCTTCGGTTTCAGACGGCAGTTCGTAACCCTCTTCGATGCCCTTTAGTCCTGCCGAAAGAATTAGTGCGTAGGCAAGGTAAGGGTTCGCAGCAGAGTCGATGGCGCGGTACTCGATGCGTGAGGACTGCCCCTTGTTCGGCTTGTAGAGTGGCACGCGAATCAGCGCAGAGCGGTTGTTGTGACCCCAGCAGACGAATGACGGCGCTTCTCCGCCACCCCAAAGGCGCTTGTAAGAGTTGACGTACTGGTTGGTGACGGCAGTGATCTCGGGCGCGTGACGGAGCACACCTGCGATGAACTGCTTTGCCGTTTTCGAAAGGTGGTACTGCGAGCTTGGGTCGAAGAATGCGTTGGTGTCTCCTTCGAAGAGTGACATGTGGGTGTGCATGCCCGAACCCGGATGCTCGGTGAACGGCTTTGGCATGAACGTGGCGTAGACGCCCTGTTCGATTGCCACCTCTTTGATTACCGTTCTGAAAGTCATGATGTTGTCGGCCATGGTCAAGGCATCGGCGTAACGCAGGTCAATCTCGTTTTGCCCCGGACCGCCCTCGTGGTGGCTGAACTCAACCGAAATGCCGAGCTGTTCGAGCATTGATACGGCGCGACGTCTGAAGTCATGTGCGGTACCGCCGGGAACGTTGTCGAAGTAGCCAGCCTTGTCGACAGGCACCGGCCCCTCAGGACCAATCTGTGATGACTTCAACAAATAAAACTCGATTTCGGGGTGAATGTAGAACGAGAAACCCATCGAGGATGCTTTTGCCAAAGCTCTGCGCAAAACGTTGCGTGGATCGGCGGCAGCCGGTGCGCCGTCTGGAGTCGTGATGTCACAGAACATGCGGGCGGTTGGGTCGATCTCGCCGCGCCAAGGAAGTATCTGAAAGGTGCTTGGGTCTGGCTGAGCGAGCATGTCTGCCTCGTAGGTTCGGGCTAGACCCTCGATAGCGCTGCCATCGAACCCGATTCCCTCGGCAAACGCGCCTTCAACTTCGGCCGGTGCAATAGCAACAGATTTTAGGGTTCCGGCCACGTCGGTAAACCAAAGTCGAACGAATTTAACCGATCGTTCTTCGATTGTGCGAAGCACGAAGTCTCTCTGCTTATCCATTGCTGGATCCTCTCTTGAAGCCTGCTACTAGGCTAGTGCTTATGCCTAAAGTTCGCTTAGCCCTAGCGCAAACCAACCCAATAGTTGGTGACATCGAGGCGAATTCACTTGCCATCTTGAACGCAGTTCAAACTGCGGCCGCAGCCGGCGCTGACCTAGTTGTTTTTGGCGAAATGGTGCTCACCGGATACCCAATTGAAGACCTCGCGACGCGTGAAACTTTTATCGAAAAATGCGAGTTAGCCATCAAGAACCTTGCCGTCTCAATCGCAGACTCGGGTTTCGCCGACATGGCTGTAGTAGTTGGCCACCCCTCAAAAGCAGAGAGGCGCGGTTGGGCCGTAGCCCACAACTCGGTGTCTGTGCTTCGCAATGGTTCAATCGTCGGGCGTTACGACAAACACCACCTACCGAATTATTCGGTTTTTGACGAATATCGAAATTTCGTCTCAGGCAATCAACTTCTCACCTTTGAGCATTGCGGATTGAAGTTTGCCACGGTCATTTGTGAAGATATTTGGCAATCAGGCGGGCCGGTCGCTGAAATATCTCAGCGAGGGGTCCATGTCACACTCGTGGTGAATGGTTCACCGTTTGAGATCGACAAAGATGACCGCAGGCTTCAGCTCGTTCAGCAACTTGCCAAGACTCACAACACCGCCACAGCCTATGTGAACTTGGTTGGCGGTCAAGACGACTTAGTGTTCGACGGCGACAGTCTTATGGTCGACGCCACCGGAGAACTGATTGGAAGGTGCGCCCAGTTCGCAGAAGACATGCTGCTGATCGACATCGATGGTGACGCCGTTACTCAAGCGGGCGCGCATCCGATTGAAAAGCAAGATGACCTTTGGCAAATCTGGAATGCGCTGACCCTGGGTCTTCGCGATTATTGCGCCAAAAACGGCTTCAAATCGGTAGTGTTGGGGCTTTCGGGCGGAATCGACTCGGCAGTTTGTGCGGCGTTGGCTGCCGACGCCATCGGCGGTGAAAACGTGTTCGGCGTTTCGATGCCGAGTGTGTACTCGAGTGATCATTCGATGTCCGATGCAGAAGATTTGGCTCGAAGAATCGGCGCCCACTACCGAGTTCAACCAATCGAGCCGATGGTTCAAGCTTTCGAGACAAACCTCGAACTCGGTGGCGTTGCAAGCGAAAACCTTCAGGCCCGTATTCGAGGGGTCATTCTGATGGGAATCAGCAATGCCGAGGGGCACCTGACTTTGACTACCGGAAACAAGACCGAACTTGCCGTCGGCTACAGCACCATCTATGGCGATTCGGTAGGTGGTTTTGCGCCAATCAAAGACGTAGAGAAAACCCTCGTCTGGCGTTTAGCCGAGTGGCGCAACCTTCAAGCTCAGAAGTCGGATGAGTTAGTCCCGATTCCTGAGAACTCGATCACCAAACCCCCTTCGGCCGAACTTCGACCTGGACAGGTCGACCAAGACTCATTGCCTGAGTACGACCTACTTGACGCCATTTTGGAAGCCTACGTGGGGCAACGAAAGTCGCTGGCCCAGATGGTTGATGCAGGCTTCGACGAGGGCGTCGTTCGGCGCATCATCGGGCTGGTCGATAGAGCAGAATGGAAGCGTCGCCAAGGCGCTATCGGACCAAAAATCACGGGAATGGCTTTCGGGCGCGACCGAAGACTTCCGATCACCAACAAGCACAAGGAGTAACACATGGCTGCCGACAAACTCATCTCATCTGGGGGCCCCTGGGAGGCCGTGATCGGTTACTCGCGCGCGGTGGTCTGCGGTGAATACGTGCACGTCTCGGGAAGCACGGCTACCCTCGACGGTCAGTTGCAGTGCGAGGGTGATGCCTATGGGCAAACTCTGGTTGCATTTCAAGTGATCGGAGCGGCGCTCGCTCAAGCCGGTTATGAGCTAAAAGACATCGTTCGAACCAGGGTGTACTTGGCTAACGCCGAAGACATGGATGCAGTTGGCAAAGCTCACGGCGAACTCTTTGGCGAAATCAGACCCGCAGCCACCATGTTGGCCGGAATCTCGTTCATCAACTCGAAGATGTTGGTTGAAATCGAAGTCGACGCTTGGAAGCGCGCGTAGTGAACGAACTAACCCCGAAAATTATTCGCACCAGCACCCTGAGTGTCTTCAAGGCCGAGGGTCGCAAGTTCTCTTGTCTTACCAGTTATGACTCGATCACCTCATCAATCTTCGATGAGGCTGGAATCGAGGTTCTACTGGTTGGCGATTCAGCGGCCGACAACAGCTTGGGCTACTCGACCACTCTGCCGATCACCGTCGATGAGATGATTCCGTTTGGTCGAGCCGTTGCCGGTTCGGCAAAGCGCGCTCTGGTGGTTGTCGACCTTCCGTTCGGCTCGTATGAGACGTCACCAGAGGATGCCCTAGCCACGGCCATCCGAGTGATGAAGTCGACCGGAGCCGCAGCCGTGAAACTCGAAGGTGGCGTTCGAAGCGCGGCAGCCATCGCCGCCATCACCAACGCGGGCATTCCTGTCATGGGGCACATCGGATTCACTCCGCAGAGCGTTCACTCACTCGGTGGTTTCAAGGTTCAGGGGCGCGGTGAAGGCTCAGAGGCCTTGCTGGCCGACGCCAAAGCGGTTGAAGAGGCGGGTGCTTTTGCGGTCGTTCTAGAACTCGTTCCGGCTGAACTCGCGGCAGAGGTCACCAAGGCACTCTCGATCTCGACAATCGGCATCGGCGCGGGTAATCAAACCGATGGGCAGATTTTGGTTTGGACAGATTTTGCCGGATTACATGCCGGCCCGGCTCGCAAGTTTGTGCGAAAGTATGCCGAGCTACGCGAGCAACTTCTTGATGCTGCCAGGGCCTACCGGCAAGATGTGGCAACCGGTGATTTTCCCAACCAAAACGAGGGTTTTTAGCTCTCTTCTCGCTCTGACTTTTCCCACTTCGCGGCGCGTTCGGCAATCAATTTAGGGGCGTTACTTGCCTCGGCTTCGCTGTCAAATGGACCAACCCGATCGAGCGACCTAGACTGCAAACCGAATTCGGTTTTACCGGTGCGCAAGTTGAACCACCAGCGTTCGACGCTTAGGTCAGGTTTTGATGAGTTGCTTCGAGCCATAACAAGAGCCTAAGCCTGCTCGCGGGTAAACTTGCCACATGCCAAAGGACGCGAATGGTCATCTGACCTCGGGAAAAATAAGTGCCCGACTCGCTGTTCCGTCTCACATCAAGGTGCCCGAATACATCTGGAAGCCTGCCCCAGCAAAGTTCACCGGCGGCGATGTTTGGAACCCAGATCAAATTGAGCTGATCAGAGCGGCCGGCAAAATCGCTGCCGGAGCCATCGCTCTGGCCGGTGAAAACGCAAAACCCGGAGTCACGACTGACCAGCTAGACCGGCTCGTGCACGAATACGTGCTTGATCACGGCGCATACCCGAGCACGCTTGGCTATCGCCATTACCCAAAGTCGTGCTGCACATCTGTGAACGAGGTCATTTGCCACGGCATCCCAGATAACACCGTTCTAGAAGACGGTGACATTGTGAACGTCGATGTCACAGCCTTTCTAGGAGGGTTTCACGGCGACAGCAACCAAACTTTTGAGGTGGGCCAGGTAAGCCAAGAGGTTTCTGACCTGATTGAACGCACCAGAGAGGCCTTAAATCGTGGGCTTCTGGCGGTAAAACCAGGTCGCGAGGTGAACGTGATCGGCAGAGCGATTGAGTCATACGCCAAGCGCTTCGGTTACGGTGTCGTTCGCGATTTCACCGGCCACGGAATCGGAGAAGCGTTTCACTCCGGACTGATCATTCCCCACTACGACACCGATCGCTACCGAGATGAGATGAAGGTAGGAATGGTTTTCACGATCGAACCTATGTTGACCCTCGGCACGCACCATTGGGACATGTGGAGCGATGGCTGGACGGTTACCACCAAAGACAAGAGCATCACCGCTCAGTTTGAACATACCCTCGTCGTCACCGAAGACGGCTACGACATCTTGACGCTGGCATAGGAGCACAAAAAAGTGGGCAAAAAGGCAATCGGCATCGACATCGGTGGCACCGGTATCAAGGGAGCCATCGTCGACCTCAAAGAGGGGCGCTTGGCTTCTGATCGTGTTCGTTACGGAACACCCGAAGGCGGCAAGCCGGGCGACATTGCCGACGTAGTTGCGCAGGTAATCAAAGACTTGGGTGGCGCATCGAACCTTGAGGTAGGCATCTGTTTTCCAGCTGTGGTTCAACACGGTTTCACAATGTCAGCCGCGAACATTTCAGAGGATTGGATTGGTCTAGATGCCGACACCCTGTTTGAAAAACGACTCGGTCGCCACGTTCACGTAATCAACGATGCCGACGCCGCTGGAGTTGCAGAGGTAAAGTTCGGAGCAGCTCGAAAGCGCAAGGGTTTAGTCATCTTGACCACCCTCGGCACCGGCATCGGCAGCGCCCTTCTTTACAACCGTGAGCTCGTGCCAAACTCTGAACTCGGGCACATTGAAATCGATGGTGTCGACTGGGAGACCAAGGCATCCTTTGCCGCCAAGGAGCGCGAAAACCTGAGTTGGGAACAGTGGGCCGAGAGGCTACAGAAGTACTACTCGAGGCTAGAGGCCCTATTAGTGCCCGACCTGTTTATCGTCGGTGGTGGGGTTAGCAAAGAGCACGCGAATTTCTTGCCCTTACTCAACATTCGAACCGAAATCATTCCCGCGGCCAGCCGCAACAGCGCTGGCATCATTGGTGCCGCAGCTCTCGCCTACAAGAACCGCGACGAATAAAAAAGTGGATGGGCCGGCCGATACGCCGGGTTTTGTACCTATTGCGAGGTGACGATCATCTATCTCGAGTTGCCGTTACCGACAACTTCTAGCAACCTACCCGCTGGCAAGAACGAGCCGTTCTATGCGCCAGCATTTTTGGTCTTGCTCCTGACGAGGTTTACCTAGCCGGCTCGGTCACCCGAACCGCTGGTGGTCTCTTACACCACCGTTTCACCCTTACCACTTTCGTGGCGGTCTGCTTTCTGTTGCACTTTCTCGCGGGTTACCCCGAGTGGGTGTTACCCACCATCATGCTCTGCGGAGCCCGGACGTTCCTCGACATTTCTGCCGCGATCGTCTGGCCAACCCATCCACTAAGAACGATACATCAGGCCGACCAACTCGGCGAGATTCAGAGAATGCTAAGCGAGGTGATGGGTTGCGTTTATCGTCACAACTTCGGTGGCTTGTCTTCCCCAAAGCCTAAGAATCGTGATCGAACATGGCGCAACCTGCTGGTTCCAATAAGACTCGATGCCGCCGCCAATCGCTGCTCGAATGATTCCGCGAATCGGCATAACGTGCGCAACTACCGCGACGGTTTTGCCTGCATGCTGGGCAATAATCGCATCCAAGCCTTGGTTGACCCTCAAATCGAATGCTTCGAGGCTCTCGCCGTTGGGCGGTGAGACCGTCCACGAACCACGCCACTGTTCAAACAACTCGGGCCAATCTCGGGCAACTTCGTCGTTAGTGTGACCATCCCAGTCTCCAAAAGAGATTTCTTGGATGCTCGGCTCGAGCGTGACGGCGCGATGAAGGTGATTCGCCAAAATGTTCGCGGTGTCAACCGTGCGCTGAATTGGGCTCGCCACAATGGCTGCGATTGGCTCGATGTGGGCGAAGGCTCCGCTGGTGCCCAACTTTGCGAGTTCGACAGACACTCGGTGAGCATCCTGTTTGCCAAGTTCACTCAAACCTGGGTTCTCTCCCCCGCTGCCCGAAATTTTCTTAGTTTCGGTCAGGTGAGTGCGCCCGTGGCGAACCAAAACGAGAGTCGTGAGGGGCTCGGTGATGTGCCCAGGTGCTCGAACCGAGCTGGGCAACTCTCCGTTGAACTCGGCCACCATGGCGGGTACTGGGTTCACAGTGGTGTCGGTGATGACGTTCGCCGTCTCATCCATCGCCTTATTGGCTAGCGCATCGGCTCGAGAATTTTCTTCGCGCGGAATCCACTCGAAACTAATGTCTAGGCCAGCACTCAACTGCTGCACCTCGATGGCTAGGGCTCGCATGTCTGGGTGCTTGATTTTCCAGTTACCAGACATCTGCTCGATGACGAGTTTGCTGTCCATGCGAACACGCACCCGTGCCAATGGATTGATGCGGTGAACCTCTTCGAGCGCAGCCTTGAGGGCGCGGTACTCGGCAACATTGTTGGTTGCGATACCAATGAATTCTGAGATCTCGCGAATTACCAAACCGGTAGCCGCGTCGATCACAACGGCGCCAGAACCAGACGGCCCAGGGTTTCCCCTCGAACCGCCATCGGCTTCGATGATTAGGGCTTCTGGTTTTGTCATCGAACCAAGATTGCTTGGCAGTTCGGGCAGGTAGCCAATTCGTCGCTAGGTGTCGAAACGACATCTTCATAAGCGGTAGATGTCAGACCGATTCGGCAAGCTCCACAATCGCGACCAAGCAAAGAAGCTGCTGGGATGCCTCGGCTGGCCTTTTTAGAGAACACCGCCGCGGCTTCTTCTGACAGAAGTGCGAATTTGGCTGCCCGCTCGGTTTCAACTATCGAGATTTGAGAGGCTAGCTTCGCCAGATCACCCTGCAGGGCTGTCTCAGCAGAGGCCAGGTCATCGGCAAGAGCCTTGCGGGCATTCGATTCGATCTCAACCTCGGCGCTAACCAGGTCAAGCTGTTCCATCACCTCGAGCTCTTCGGTCTCTAGAGCAGATTTTCTTGCCGCAAGGGAACGAAGTTCACTCGAAATACCCTCGGCGTCTTTCGAAGAGCTGGTCGAAGCCAAGCGCTGTTTGTCTAGCTCGATACGCTTGTCAACCAACTCGATGTCGTCTTCAAGTTTGCGCTGCTCGCGTTGCAGGTTCTCAAGCTTGGTTTGGTGGTCGAGCATGCGAGAGCTAGCGCTGTAAAGCGAGGTTCGAATTGCGTCGAGGTGCTCACCGGTTTGAAGAGCCGCAAGTTTCGCTTTCAAACTTTCAAGCTCAAGATCTAGCTTGGCAACTTGCAGCATGATTTCTTGGTGGGCGTGTGGAACCTTCATCGATCTCCTCGATTGATTGAAAAAACCCAAGGGTCGGTTACGACCTCGGAAACATGAACTGTTAGCCCTGGGTGGGCGTGCGAGATTGAAGTGGCAGCTAGTTCTAGCCAAAGCGATTCTGCAGCCCAGTGCGAAACGTCGATGAGGGCAAACTTTTTTGACCTAGGAGCTGACACGGCATCAAGGGTTACATGGTGACGAAGGTCTGAGGTTAGGTAAACATCAGCACCGGTTGCCATGGCCTCGCCGATGAAAGAGTCGCCAGCCCCACCGCAGAGAGCGACATTTTCAACAAGTTGGTCTGGGTCACCAGCAACGCTTACCCCTCGCGCCGAGAATGGCAAGACCTCAGCCACCAAAGCGGCGAACTGTTTCAGCTCAAGGGTCTTGCTAAGACGGCCCACTCGACCGTGACCTTCACCCGGCGAGGTAACAACTAGAGGCTCAATGTCTGTTAGACCAAGTTTCTTGGCGATCGCGTCGCTTACTCCGTTTTCGACGATGTCGGCGTTGGTGTGAGCGCTGAACACCGAAATATCTGATTTGATTGCCGCCTGCAAAACCGCGCCTTTGAGGGAGTCGTGGTTGACATCGGTGGTTCCGCGGAGCAAAAACGGATGGTGAGCAACCACCAGGTTGCAATTCTTAGCTTTGGCTTCGGCTAACACAGCGCCAGTGACATCGACGGTCAACAGCACGCCGGTGATCGGGTTGGTGTGAGTAGCCACAAAACCGGGTGCGTCCCAACTCTCGGCGCCGGCCTTGGGCCATAAAGATTCGAAAGTGGCAGAAAGACCAGCTAGCTCGATCAAGGTAGTCCTACGATCTCGTCGATTCCGGCCAATTCGCTCTTTCTGCGTTCAACCTTGAGAACTTCTGCCTCTTGACGAGCCACTCGAAGGCGCCCAAGGGTCAGCATCCAGAGCATTGAAACCAGACCGCTTGTGAATGCGCCTGTGAATTCACCAAAAGGAAGCCAGATCAGTTCGGCAACCTGCTCTGACCAAACGAACCCCGAACTCAAAGCGAGGCCGAGAAGAACACTCACTGTGTATCCAGCCAGATTGAGCACCGAGGCGCGCCCATAGAAGCCGTACCCCCTCACGAGTGAAACCTCGTGAACTCTTGCCGAACGGGCGACCTGGTCGGCTGCTACAGCAAAAATGTGCGCCGCCGCAGGAACGGCCAACCAAAGCAATAGTTGAGGCACCGAAATCAAGTAGAGATGAATCAGATAGGTAGCCAGACCGGCGAGACAGAGCGCAAATATCGAGACCAACCAACCTGGCATAACCGCTAGTGTCTGCAGCTTTTGACCGATTCGATTGATGAGTGAACCTGATGCCGCCAGAGCCAAAACGATGAGCAGACCTGCGCTCAACATCCACCAATCTGAAGAGGCTTGTAGCGCCAATGCGAGCAAAGAGGCGAAGAGGGCCGGAAAAGCTAGATTCGCAAGCAGGTATTCGAGGGGCGACGATTGCGCCTCTGTCGAGCGATTAGTGTGCACGAGCCCAAAGGCCAGGCTCAGCAAAAGGTAACCGAGAGCTACCTGAATAGAGACCGACATTGAACCACTAACAAAGAAGTCTGAGCTGAAAGATTCAGTGGTGAAACCCAAAACTGCGACTAAAACCAATCCGATTGAGCCAACAAGAGTCAACACACGACCAAACCAAACGAATTTTTTGACGAGCAAGGCAAAAGCGAAACCAATGACCAGCAAGACTAGGTAGATCGGAAAATCGGGCTGGTAAAACCCAAAAACCTGCGGCGAAAGGCCATTGAGCGCTCTCCAGGTAACGGCTGTCAAAGCGAGTTCAAAAGGGGCAAATGCGCTGACTAAGAACACGAGTGCGCCTACGGCTGGCACGATTGCACCCCATACGCCAAAGGTTTGTCTTGCCAACAGGCTCGAATACCCACCCGCGAGCCGCACACCCTTGCGCAACAGTAGACCGAAGGTTGCGCTCAGAACAATACCAATCAGCAGCCCGAAGAAGTGGGACCCCGTGATTTGATACTCGGGGCGTTCGCTCAGCGTTAGCAGAACGGCAAGGGTCACCGTGATAGAGACAGGAATCAAAGAGTCGGTCAGATTCCAGACCGATGAAAAACGAGACGCTCTCGCGAGATTGGGAGCTTCAGTTTCTGTCGCGGATTCGAGCGAGACGGTTCGTGCGTGTGTTGGCTCTGCGAATGCCGCCACGGGAGCATGAATCTGGTCTTCAACCTCTGCCTCGTGAGGTTCAGCATCTAGCTCGGGTTGCGCATGAGTTACGTTCACCTGATCCACGATCTGCTGCAGAACACCCGTAACCGAAAAATCGGTGGTGGTGAAGGCACTGTCTGTCTCTGAATCGGTTGCGCCTTCGAGAACGGCATCGAATTCGCTTAGCTTTGGCGCCTCAACAGGCGGGTGAACCACTGGTTCGGGCGTAGAAGAGTGCTCTTGATTGAATGCGGCTAACCGTGCATCGTCTTCGGCCCGCAAACGAGTCTGCTCTTCGAGCAATGCGATTGCGTTGATGAGACCATTCGGTTGTGATTTCGCGAGTTCTACAGCCGCTTCGAGCTCTGCATCAGTCATAGAAAGACGAGCGGGAGGAACTTTTTCGGAATCATCCATATGGGAAATCCTACCCACGACCATCACAGGCCGCGTCTTGCGACTTGTTCGAGATTGTGGGCCCTACCGGGCTCGAACCGATGACATCCACGGTGTAAGCGTGGCGCTCTACCAACTGAGCTAAAGGCCCGTTGAATGTGCAAGCACATCAACGTCTA
>JACCDM010338474.1_pt1 | contig 45028 bp, 31 predicted proteins | sample 7445851 | NCBI WGS metagenome assembly JACCDM01 (sample SAMN15323438, study PRJNA562643) | freshwater metagenome | isolation source: river surface water | place: USA:Blue River Watershed | collected 2017-08-16
CTCATAATACATCACATTGATTTGAGCGATAGTCTTTTTTTAGGAAAAATTGATTTTTTTTTCTGAAGATGTCCAACACACAGATTTCTCCGCCACACGGATTTCTCCGCACAGAGCTTTCTGCACCAAAACCATGTCCGATACGATGGAGCCATCCCATAAGCAGATATATGAATTGTTGCCCCCGCATTTGATGGACCTTTTAGTGACATTATATAGAAAATTAACATTTGTTTATAATCAACACGATGTTAATGACAAATATATGTCCAACAATGAGAAACCTCTCTATACCTTGACATACATGCCATATCGTACTCTACACGAAATTTCCCGTCTAGACAGCAAAATTGATCACAATCACGTTGTGGTGATTTATTGTTTGAGCGGACCCGAAACCAAAGCAGAATTTCTACATCATGATCTTATTCATGCGGATTTGATGAAACAACTTTATAACGAGATCGACATAGTCGAACTAAAAAATCGCTTACTTGTAATATTCACAAAGATATATGATTGTGTTTATACTGTGCTTGAATTTGTAATACTAGAGCTGCCAAACAACGTGTTGGTGGAGACTGAAATTGGTGACTCTGGTATTACATATAGAACCTCATTGAGTTGGCGTCCATGCGTGGATCATCGGTAATACTCATGAGACATTTTCCCGGACTATTTAAAAATGCAACATGTTCGGGTTGAACTGTTTTTTTGAATATCCAAAGCCATCAACAATATAATATTTATTTTAGATAGAATACGCGTATAATATAAACATGGGGAAACGTGATGAACGCTCTATTGGAGCGATTAATACACAAACTGGCAAATATATGATCAAAGCACCTAACAATATTCGCACAATTCCGCTGCACGAGTACATCTGCATTGCATGTTTGAAACCTTTAATCGCCAATAATGGCGCTTTTAAACACCATGAGCCATTAACATGCACCAATACTTTAATCAATGAGTCACCAGAACATTGGGGTGCAAAGCATATTTTAAAACATATGATAAATACCAATCAACAATTTACAATTGTGAGCCCTTGCCAAATGCCGGGACATGCGCACCCATTAGTTATCGAAAACGCGACCAATTGCCGCATAGAAGTGGAACGTCGCCTTAATAATAAATTAAGGCGCCATGATGTAACATTTATAATGAATAATGCGCCATTTATTATTGAAGTGTTTTGGACACACAAAACTACAGTGGAATATAGTCGTGCGCAACATATACGGCCACATAAACGTGTTACATGGCTCGAAATTCATGCACAAGATGTAATCCAAATGTTTAATTATAATAACCCACAGCATATGAAATTATTAACATTAATTTCAAATTGTGGTTGTGATACGTATTGTGGCAACATTTACTATAAACAACGCGGTGCTGGATGTGGTAAAACATATGAAAGTATTCAATATATAACCGATGATAAACTCTTTGCAGACAAAACCACTTATTTTTATCTAACGAAAACACATTCCGCGAAAGACGTAATTCTCGGCGAACTAAATGCGCAATTAGACAGCGGGAAGCTCGTAAATACAGATTTTATCGATGGTGATGACACTCATAAACAATATAGATTCGAATTATCGACAAATAATGTCAAAAAACGGATCATTATTGGGACTATTGATTCATTCATTTGTGCTATCCATCGCGCAAATAAAGGTTTTTATAAGAATACCGGCCTTGATTATTTCGAGGGATTAATTGATAATTCATACAACATTGAAGACATCAACATCCGCCTAAGATACGCGAATTATATCAATTATTTGGACAATAGTTTAATTATTATCGACGAAGCTCAAGATTTATCGCGAAAATATCTATTTACTTTTGACAAAATATTTGTGAAGACTAAAATGGATTTTTGTGTTATCGGCGATAAATTACAGAGCATTATGGTCGAAAATAATTTATTAACGTGCCTTGGTTATTTTAGCCGAGAGCGGCTATCATTGCGGCATAGAATTCTAAATGAGGAATCTGGAGGAATAAATGTTGTGCGCCGATTCCATAATAAACATTTTATGGGATTGGTAAATTCATTAGTTAATTTTAAGAAATTTGGATTAAATGAAATTACCGGAATTTGTGAGGGGTATAATTGCGGACATGTTCATAGTGATGAAATCCCTTATATATTCTTTCCCATTGAAAATAACGCCAAAACACGTGAGTTAACCGTTAAAGCAATCATCAAGTATGTCGATGATGAGGTATCGCAAGCTATTAAATCAAATGGAACGCTTAAACGTTTTCCAGAGAACTTTATGTTTATATTTCCAATTATTAAAAACAATATACTGGCGGACCAATTAAATTCTGGCCTCAATGCATATTGGGCGCAAAAGTTTAAAGAATCGAGTTATAGAGGCATTCTTGACGATTATTGGTTGGAGCCATCAAACCACACATCCAAAAATGAATACTCGGAAGTTCATTTTAGCACAGAAGGTAAACCTATTAATTTGCGAACCTCAGAACGTAAGTCAAAAATTTTGTCGATTCATGCGTCAAAGGGTAGTGGGTGTGAAGTAGTATTTTTTCTTGATTGTTCTGAAAGTCACTTACGAAGATTTAAAACAAAACCAGGCGATCTTGTTTTTGAATCATTATTGCATGTGGGATTAACTAGGCAAAAAGAAAAACTATATATTGGTTATAAAAATATCAACGATAATATTACCGCTCGCTATTTGCCATTTTTAGATATCAACTTAGATGACACCCCGTTCAAGCCAAGTAAAGTGAATAGTGTCAAACGTGTATGTGATTTTATAACTAATGAAATGAGTGATTTTATTGGGAATGATTACTTTGATAAATGTCGAGTTTTTAATGATGCATCAGACGCATCATCCGACGATACCGATGCCGACATGAATATGGCAACTATTGATGATAATGCATCTGATGTGGATTATGTGGATTATGTGGATTATATGAAGTGTGTGGAGTATGTGGAATATGTGGAGTATGACGATAGCGATTACGAGGAATGTATTAATCAAATGCATCAGAACATCACCAACCAAGATGAGGTCGTGATTTCAACAGATACAACAGATACAACAGATACAACAGATACAACAAATAAGGCAAATACGACATCCCATACGTCTCGTATAATTGATTGGATTCACCACTGCATACGTTTTAACACCATGAAATTCAGATTACAGTGTAATTTCGGATGGACATCAGATCACAATATTGCACAAACAATAGCTATATTAAGGAAATTCTCATCAGAAGAAATCATTGTCAACGATTGTAATTATACTAAATTCTATGATATTATCAATAACAACCGTAGCAACAACCTTAATGACCAGCGTAAAATACCAATTTTATCGAACGGAACCGATAGATGGAAAATATGTTCCGTAATTTTGGAGGGAATTATCCGAAATGTTATCGATAAGATTATAAATTTTAGAAACAAGCATAATAGACCTAACTGGTATAGGTTTAAAAAATTCAAAGAGTTATCAGAAGCTTCTGAACAAACAATGCAATCTATCTTAAATTTTTGCCCAATGGAAGCCATAGTTTATATGTATATGTTGGAAATTTGGGATGGCATTTATGGAGATGGCGAAATCACAATCAGTAAGCTTTACGATATCATTATGGCGAGATTAATCACAAAGAGCAAATGCATGAATAAATTTTGTTGCTGTGATGAGTTATTCGTTAATTACGCATTTAATGATACATCCAACAAGAATTTTAATAAAACCGTGAGCGATTGTTATTGGTCTATTGATTGTCACTATAAATTCCTTAGTTATGTAGATGATATTTATGATATTTATGATAGAATATCAAGAACACATATTTTCGTTAACGAAAAAGTCAAATATTTAACAAATTATTCATTCTCGATGGATATAAATGGGTTCAAGGTTAGATATTTAACCCCATTTATTGGGATTTCAGATTCTTCAATTGTTCTGTTTATTATTACGTCAAAAATATGCGAAATAAACAAGAATGAAACCTATGTTAATGCAGTTCTTGGTAATTTTATTGCTTCAAATTCATCCAGTAATTGTTTGACTGAGGCCCACAAAAAAAAAATATATACTTGTATTTTGCCATTAGAATCGGATGATGGACCTTGTATTTATGACTTAAAGATAAAACCAGATGATCCGAACATTAAAAACATTATCAGTAATTACTTATATTTGACATATTCGAATTACCACCATTATTATGGACGATTGATGATTGAAAAACATAAACAAGGCTGTCGAGATGAGGAATTATTTCCAAATGCTCATAAATACCTTAATGATGTTTATAACGATTTTAAACATTTAGTGACAGCGGACACATGTTTGATAACTCCGGATACCGAACAATCACATATTAACGAGATAAAAAATAAACTTGACGCAAAGCTGCGCGAGTTAGTAAACTTTTAGAAGATGTGCGGTATATGAATCATATGGTCTGTATGGTTTACGATGAACATATCTAGATGCCGATTCCACTATTTTGACGCGAATTCCTCTATTTTTGGCGCGTTAAAACGACGCCGGTATATAATGAAACAAATTCCAAATCATTTCCCTTAATATCAAATCCTTTGAACGTATCAAACGGCGCAACCATTGTGATTTCGAAACCATTCTTTGCAAAGACTTGGTTAATATATGAAATATTAACCAAATATTCTGTGTAATATTCGCCATCGGAAAATGGCAACAAGACATCAATTTGTTGGCCTAATGCAATTTTATCAGTTTTATATTTTTTTTTGATGGAATATTTCAATACAGTGTCTTCATATACATTCCAGTCACCATTTTTTAATAGTTCAATAATTCGCTCGCCATCAAACACAGTATAAGTGAATGTTCCTCCAATAGCTAAGACCGATTTGACTAATGCAACAATATTATTAATACTATTCTCGTTTGCAACTAAATAGTGCAGCGCAAAATTGCAAACAATATGATTCACATTGATAAATCCCATTTTAGACATTTTTTCAACGTTTTCTTTATAGTTTAATGATAAATCAGTGTGTAGGACATGCACACTACGTGATCCCTTCATTGTTTTTTTTCGGTTCACTAATTCTTGTAATGCATTCTGGTCGATATCGACGAATAAAACTTCCGTATCATCGTGATATCGCTGCATATCTTGCCCTTTACCGGCCGCTAAATCAATAATTTTACCACGCAGTGTAGAAAGCAAATCTGATTTAACGTATGAATTGAATGCGCGCGCTGTTTTATATAATGGATTATTATGTTCGCGAAAATATGACTCGTCGATAACATAAATATCGTCAATTGAAATTGGGTTTTTATAACTTTCCCAAATTTGTTCGGCGATATCAAAATTATTACCGAAATAATTACCACGTTTAAATTCAACATCGCGATCGACGCGTTTTCGCAATATCCGCCATGATCCATCAATTGAGTTCTGTGTTTTGCCGCCCGGAATCCACTGCATTTCGTAAATACCAGGACCGTCAAATTCCTTGCTATTCAAACTGTCTAAATAATAAATATAGGCATATGGATGCGACGATGGAGCAAATTGAATAGGGATATAATTATCGCCCAAATTTAATTCATGGAAAATTTTGTCATAACTTGGTAACTTTTTCATTTTGTATTTTGCCATATTTCGTGTTGAAATCCCACTAAATAGAAAATATAGCGGTTCTTTTCGCTTAATATATGGTTTAACGCCAATTAATTCGGATGGTGCTTCCATCACCAAAAAGTCAATGCTTAAGTATTCCGGAAATTTAACTTTAAATGTTTGTTCGTTATAATAAGGTAAATTCGGGGTCAGAATATAACCATCACATGTATATGGGCGTGATTTTACATATTTCTTAAAATCGCTAATCACGCTCTTTGTTTCATCGACCGCGCTTGACATTTTGCTCATTTTCTTCGCGAATCCATCCACTAATTTAGCAGTTTCGTCCAAAAATTCATGCCGTTGTTCATAATTTTCATTAAGTAGCGATTTGTTAAAATATAGTACATCGAATACATATAGTTTCTGCTTCACATATTCGCAATCGGCAATAATTGTCGCATCCGTATCACATGGTAGGACGTCCAGTTTCGATGTTAAAATATACATTTTTTTCTGATTAATTAATACAAGTGCCCGCTCGCCATCTGCTTTATCCGTAATATAATACAAACCCAAATCCTGATTAACTTCGTGAAGTTTGTTTTTCGTTAAATCAAACACTTGATTGCCTAATTGTTTTAGACCAAATTGATATCTGAATCGCTCCCTATTTTTGAGGTTTAGTATCTTCGCGGTTTCATAAATCATATTCTGATATTCAGCATTATCCGGATTTCTACCATTTATTAGATTTGTGATAGTGTCTTGGATAACTTTTACCGATTCAACGGTCAATTGATCGCCAATATATTCGGCCTCGAGTTCAATTTGACCATCAATGTGTTTTTTCATATTCTCAAGTGTTGATTTTTCGCCTTTTGGGAAAAATGTTGATGATATTTTCGAAACATCGGTTGCGTTGGTTGTTTCAGTGGTCACCGTCATGTCAATCCTCCAATCATCGACTGGAATACTTGCTCGCCATTTGAATCGAAAAAGATTTGCGATTGGTGCTTCAAATTTCTCTAATGGGATTTCTTCACTGACCGCAATTCTGTGAAATATGCCATTTATGTCGATACGCTTTAATTGTTTTTTTGTTCCGTATAAATTCTTTTTGGTATTTACGCCGTCGACGAACTGAAGTGTTATAATGCGATTGTTTGAATTTCCATTAATAATGACATTTAATGTTTGTGAGACGATAATATCCTTATATTCGTTAACAATTGCGTTAAATCCATCGATGTATATTTTGCCTCTTAATTCGAATTCGCATTTTTCCCTCTGTTGATTGTAAAAATTAACAAGATTGGAGAGATCTCTGTCAAATTTACTCATCTTATTATCTATATAATAATGGATTCATATTTTTAAATGTAAATAATCGCCTTTAAATGGTGAGCGTTATTTTTATATTAAATAAATAGCGTTATTGTATGTAAAGCAGCAGCAAAAAAAATTGAAATCAACTTCAGTACTACTGTCAATCAGGTGATTTTCAATCAAAAAATGTCCGGAAGAAGTTCATTCATGCAGCGTGGTCGTGGACGTGGTCGCGGTCGTGACCATCGAGCCGAAACTAGCGAACGTGTTCCTACTCGTAAGTATGGAGCGTATAAGCATAGTGTTTATTGCGATAAATACTATACAATCGGCGACGCACCTAATGTTTACTGGCATAAGCCTCAAGATTATGATTCTGAACCTAACAATTATGTGTATACAATGTTGGAATTTGTTAATGGCCTTAATCCATTCGTTGAAAACAACATTGATTTGCTAGTCGCTACTGGCGATTGTAGTGAACCTACTTACAACCAAGTGTTCGCTCTAGCACATGCTGCTATTTCCGATAAGAAAACAATTGCTGAATTAGAAACTCGTTACCCCGGCGCGACTGTGTTCGGGACATCAATTAAGTCAAGCATTAATACTCGTAAACAACATTATGAACAGGATAACCTACTAAAAGCCGGACAACGATTTCCGGATGTTGACATTAATGTCGTTAAACGCGTTGCTAGACTTGAAAGTTCATTCAACAAGGGTATGAATTCATTGCGTTTTCCAGTCGAGAGACTCGCTAACACATTTGATTACTTGTCGACAACAATGAACGAACTAACTAGTCTTGCAAATGATGCCCACATTGATCAGTCTAAACTAAAAATCGATACGGAATTTTACAGAGAACTACAAACACTTGTTCCGCCATTAATTGCGCTTTTCGAAAAACAATCGGCGGCTCGATCCACCGAAGCCAGACAATCTACAGAATCTGATGCGGCTGATGATGCTGATGATGCTGATGATGCTGATGTGAACGCGCAGTAAGCGTTTTGAATCAACAAAGCAATTAATTCAATATATCCAAGATATTAAATATATCAAAAAAATATATTTTTTTTGTTGCGTCTAACCACACAATCGCATCATATCATCATAACATTATAAGTTAATTAAACTCATTATCTTCTTCGTCACTACTTGGAAGATTATCATTATATTTTTTATATGCGTCCCATAATCTAATTTGCTTGTTGGTGCGCATAATATGACTATCCGGATCTTTTAATGTCCGTAATTCCTCGATTTGTTTTTGTAATTCTTCGCGCAATTCAGCCTGCACAACATCTTCGACCATATCTCCGATACGTTCACATCGGTCTTGTAGGTCTTTAAAATTATCAGTTTCGTCCTTTAAAACTTTATATGTTGTATTCCAAATAGATTCTGCCTGTTGTGAATTCCACTTCGGTGTAGTTTCTTTATATAAATAAACTGAGTAATCAGCTTGTCTATGTAAAAATTCATCACTATCACCTGGTTTTGTATTAGCGACTTTATTCATATACCTTCTAAATGCTTTCTCATTATACTTGCCATGATTTACCATAAAGCGAATACACAGCGGATGTTGTTTGTTAAATTTGGCATACTGTGACTGAAAGTATTGAAGTTTAGAATATTCATCTAATTCTTTAAAATTCTCGCTATCAATGGACAATTTAACATCATTCCAAATTTGTTTGCTTTTTAATACTTGATGTTCAATCCATTTTTTACGCATTTCGGCTTCATTTGCGGACACGACTGGTTCTTTTTTTGGGCGCTTTTTTTTCACTGTTTTATTATCAATAACGAAAGTATAATGATATTCTGCCATATGTGATACGGAAATATCATATTCATTGTATGATTTTATAAAACGACCCCATGTTTGATCCAGGTCAGTGCCGATGACATCCTTTCGTAATTCAGATGATTTGATGATACGGATATAATCATTAGAATCTAAATCATAAACACTAAGATATGGTGATTCATCAGTTTCATAAATGTGACCATTAATGTCGAGCGTGAAACCATCTTCGGATTTCAACTTGACAAAATATGTGCGTTTGTCATTTCCAACTCGCAATAAATTATTGAGCATAAATTTATCACCGACTTGAGTCGGTATTAATGTTGTTGTTTTAATTTCGAATCGGTCCATCTTATCAGTTTATAAATTTATAAAGCATCTATAATACAAAATTATACCTTATACAAAATTATACATTATACAAAATTATACATCATACAAAAATTGGATAAAAATGAATAAAAATGAATACAAAATGAATACAAAATGAATACAAAATGGATAATTAGTCCCTTATTTGCTCAATAAATGCAATAACTTTGCGATTATTTCCGCCGTATGTGATTACATCATGATCATTTCCACCGTGTGTGATTGATTCATCTTGTGATGTTGGATTAATTTCTTCAACTATGGAAAATCCTTCTTCAATATCATCTAAATTACTCATCTCATATGCACCAATAGTGTCATCCGGCGCACCAATAGTATCATCCGGCGCACCAATAGTATCATCTGGCGCATCGATAGTGTCATCGTATGCGCCAATGGTTATATCAAGATCGTCCGTTGATGTCGTGAATGATGCAATAGATTCTATGTCGCCGCCATTAATATCATATGCGATACCATTATCGTCATAATAAATATTTCCACCACGTATCCCAAATTCCGGTAAGTCATAATTTTCTAACCATGAATCATCATTTGTGGCTGTAGTTGATAAATCATGACCACCAAGCATTGGTTTAACTAAATCGTCCGTAGAAAAAATATCTTCAATACTTTGTGCAACTTCTCGCGACATAAGTGGGTTTTTTGGTATATAATTATATTATTCAAGTCAAAAAAAATCTAAATAGCAATAATAGCATTCGCACAATATGCCTCGTTTAGTTCACTTAATGTTATTGGCAATAATTTTGATTATTGCGTCAATGCTGTCTTTTGTTAAATCATTAATAATAGCATGACATCCGGCAGCATTATCAATAATGCAACTAGGTGGGATATCTAATGATATAATATTTAATACCGTGACTTTATCTTTTTGTGATAAAGTATCAATATTGTCCTTTATGTATAATAATTGTTCTCGTTTTATACTTTCATTGAATAATTTGTCATGTTTTTTCATTGGTGAATAATGTATGGCGTATGGTATATGGCGTATGGTATATGGTATATGGTATATGGTGTATACTAATATGTCCAATATATACTTTATTTAGAGTGAAATTTATTATAAAACTTTAACCAATTTGATTTTTTGATTTCATCAATATCAAAATTGTCTAATAATACCATAATAGTCCATAAATCAGCAACATATCCAGCAGTGATTCGTTCAGTGATTTCGTGCGGCGACAATTCGGCCACTGGATCATCTTTCGACACGGAGTATGTTAATTCCCCGAAGTTTCGTGTATCTCTATAAATAATGGCGCCAGGTTTAATTGGATTTTTGCTCAGGTTTATTTCTTTGGAATCTCGTGACGGACATAGAATACCTTTAAGTTTATCAATATCTTTGGAATTATATTTACTAAGTAAACTTGTAATATGGTCAATTGGAATGTGCTCTACATCACTGCCTTCTACACACAAATATTTGTGATTGTTGTAAAGTGGCACAAATGGGACCCCGATAATTGATATCATATTTTTATTAAGTGGGTATGTTGATTTTGATACTAAAACGGGGATTAAATCATCTTTAGCGACGACAAGTCCCGAAGATTTCATATTGATGGCTGCGTGTTCATTCTGTAAAATGATGTCGCCAGTATTTCCGATGTAGATTACTTTACCAACTATGATATCCCCATAGTTGTAAACAATAACATCACATTTAATATCAACGGACACTTTTGCATGACCATCCAATGATTTTTTATCCATGACGATACTACTCATCCGATTAATATTTGTCCCTTTAATAATAAACATACCGTTAAAGCATTTATGGCCCCATGTGTCGTTGAATATTCCCAAAACAGTCTCGTTGATATCCGGACTGTAAATTTTCATGACATCGGTTATCGTAATATCCAGACACAGTGTTTTGTGTTCGATCATTGTTGTAGAATATTATATTATATTCAATTTTTTAAATTATGTTAAACAAATGCAATTTACAATTGAATAAACATGAATAATATGAACAATATGAACAATATGAGCAACATGAGCAACATGAACAATTCCTCTATGTTTGGTCTTGAGAATTTGCTACATTTGGAAGGTGATATAGACATAGATATAGATGAATTAGAACGAGAAATAACTGGCGGGTTCAAAAAAGAATCTCCACATGATTTGTTTCAAAGTGAATTAGATCATATTGACAACGAGATAAAAATGAGCTCAAAGCGTCCAATAAACGAGCTCAGATATCCTGCACCCGTAGAATTGAAAGAGTTTGTGGAAGATGATGAACGACCATCGAAAGCAATTTCATTCAATGATGATTTTTTCATGCCTGACACGAATTTCGGATCGAGCTCAAAGCCGCGATATGATTCGTCATATACATCTTCAAAATCTCGGTCAAAACGTGTTTTGTTGGACGACGATGACGATGACGGTGATGAATCTCAGACAAAAGAACAACAAAAATCAGATGTCGTTAATCGCGCACTAAAACAACTAAGTCAAAACTCAAACCTCGGTGAATTTAACCTCGACAAGGAGGCAGAAGAAGAAGAAAAAATATATTTGCTTACTGAAATTGAAACATATACGGATATTTTGAAAAATGAACGTATTCCATTCGATAACGTAGTTATCCCTAGTAGAAGTTCTACAATTCAGGAAATCAGAAGCGCGCATGAACGCCTTCGATTAAAAATCGATTATAATCGAAGCTGCATCCTCGCCGAAGAGATGTTGATAGCAGGCGCCCATATTTTAGAAGGAATATTTAATGGAAAACGTAGTTTCCTTGGTAAGACTCCAGACTTAACTGGTTGGTCAACAACTGTGGCCGTTAAATCGAAGGGATTGCGCCACGATATGTCTTCGTTTGTGAATAAAACATTTAGATACCATAAATGGGGACCAGCTGCTAGATTGGCAATCGAATTAATTCCGTCGCTCATTATGTATTCAAGTATGCAATCATCTAAAAAATCAGGAGACTTTTATAGTAGTCAGGAGATGTCAAGGGCCTTCGATAACGTGCGAGATGTTGAGGACGGAAATGTGTAAAGCCATATAATACTATTATATGGTTGTATGATAGTATGTCCTGTCAAAAAAATTGATTCCTTAATATGAATTTCATATTAAGCACATATTTCATATTAGATAAATGGCTGTTACTTTAAGCCCTGTTTCGATTACCATGTATACAGTTAAAGCCAAATTTGCGAACATCGATTTTCATGAACAGGAATTGATTAAATGGGTCGAACCAACAAAAACGGTTGTTCGAATTGGTAGCAATTATGGCGAAAAAAATCACGAAACGTATGTGCCGCCCGTTAAAGCGCAACCGCAATCAAAACGAGGCCGGCGTAAGAAGATTAAGGTTGTCAAATATCGGAAACGTAACGGAAATGGAAAGTATATGAACAGCCAAATATCGTTTTATGTGAATTCCAAATTCATAAACGGCAAAATTTTCAAAATTAAGTTGTTCCGAACCGGCACGATCCAAATTCCAGGCGTAACATCCGATAATTTGGAGGATATTCACTTTATCATAAATGAAGTTCGGTTGGTTTTGGTCGATGCGCTCGGATGCGATGATGATGAGATTTATCTTGAAAAAATACAGGATAAAGAATTATTGGTCACGCTCAAAAACTATAAATGGGCGATTCAAGATACGAAGTGGATTATTGATAGAGACAGAATGATTAATAGCGTTCAGGATATTATTTCAGGAAAAACACCCGATAAAAAAATAGAAATTGAAAGCATTAAATATCGTGTTGTTAAATATCCAGGTGTGCTTTTTGCAATTCGCACAAAGGGTTATGATAATTATGCATGTATTCGAATCTTCAAAAGCGGCAAAATTAATCTGTCGCTTAGGAAAGACATAGATAACACAATCGCAGAAGATATTCGCGATTGGACCGAACGATTCTTTAATGCCAATATTAATAAATTTATTTATGATTCGACAATTGAAGCGGATGACTCAGACTCGGATTCTGATTGAGGTAGATAATTCTATTTGAGCAACTGGCTTAATCCGGCGACTCAATTGTTCTTGGGACATTTATCACATTTCTCTGTATAACGCTTATGTTGTTTTTTTTGTTCTGATTGCTTGTGTTTTGTCGATACTTTTGTTTTTGTGTTGTTGAATTTTGACGTGCCTGGCTTGAATTTACTATTATATAATGCAATCACTTCATGAATATTATCTATCTTTATACTTTCCCATTTTTTCCCAAGAAAACACTTTTTCCAAACAGAGGTTGGTATATCTATGCAATTTATATATTTCGCGTCCTCCAATATCGATTTGGATAATCGATGATAGCCGTCAATAATAACATTATTATACAGTAGAACTGGGAATGCCGTGTTCGACTCTATAATGCGCGAATAATGTTCAGGATGTTTTTTCGGGTGCAGCAATACATCAATGGGCGTAAAGTCGCCCCAGATTTTACAACAAAGTAATTGTTTATAGTTAGAAAGGCTGCGTTTTTCATGTTTTATTTTAAAATCATTGACCCAAGAAATCAACATATCCACAGAATAAATACCTGTGCTATCACTCCACCAATTACAGTTCATATTGGGCAGCAATACGTATATGTTAAAAAAAAAATATTCAAGTACATAATTAATTAAAAATATACACAACATTAATTTATTATTTTTCTGAATATAATTTCTATCTTTTAAATCAGATTTCCATTTTTCATTGCTTGCAAGATGGATAATATCACGCCAAATGCTATACCAGTAACAATAACACCTTTATTACTCTTGCCGCCCTCTTCATCTATCAAAGCGTCATCCATTGATTGTAATGTCCTATTAAATGAGTTACTATATGATATTATATATAATATGATAGTAATAAACATCAAGAAAAATGGAATACTTCCAATCGCATCGGATATCATTTCGCTGAATCCTTCTTGTTTTTCATCATCATCATCGGACGACATGTTGAACTGTTGAACTGATGAACTGTTGAACTGATGAATTGATGAATTGATGAGTTGGTAAGTTGGTAAATTGATAAGCTGGTTAATATATTAACTGTATGATATATTATTCGACAAATTATTTACATTGTATATTTAATTTCTTCATAAGGATTCTTCTTGAATTTAAATGGGTCAATTGTAGATTGATAAAGAACGCGCGAGAACAATATTTTTTTCTTATAATTATTCAATATGTCGGTCACCAATATGTCGAGTAATCCATCAAGTTGGCCGCGAGGTATTATCAATTTATGTTTTCTGCAATATGTGCCATTTTTTTCATTGCATGTTGTGTAAATATTCTCGAACTCAATTATATGTGGAACTTTATCTTCGACTATTATTCGCTTTGATAATTCTTTAAGTTTTTTCTTGAGCAATACCGGATCAGATATTTTGCGTAATTCAACGAGTATTAATTTGTCGAATGTGAAAATATTGTTGTCAATACTTTTAAGTAGTATATCTTTGTCATTGTGTTCATACAAATATTCAGTTATCATCCGTTTTATAGTGATGCGATCGTCATCCGCGGGAATCATATCATCAATATGCGCACCTTTATATTGTTTGTGTAAATTATGTTTCGCGATATATGTTTTTAATTCTTTGCGTTTTTTCTCGTTTCGTTCATTGTTTATCAAATCAATAAATTCCACTAACATCATTACGTATAATCTTTTATTATAAATGGCAATATGTGTTCGCAAATATTCTTTTTGGTCGTAATATCCAGACATTTTGACGAACTTATTCAATACGATTGGGTCATAATACAATTGTTTTTCGCACAATAATTTGAGTTTCTTTGTGTTGGTGGCCGTCATTTTACAATAAAATTGCAAACCCTGCGCCAAAAATCCAATATATTGCTTTGATTTATCTTTTATTCCCTGAACATACAGCCATTTCTCTGGTGTGATTATGTCGAATTTCTTACTTATCGCAAATTTATTATACTTAGCAATGAATTTCATTAAATTGGCATATCCACATCTACTCTGATATGGATCATTATCGTTCTCACGCGATTCATGAAACGAAATATGAACCGGAATGTAGATGCCATCAATTAAAACCGCGTAACATTCATTGCGATTATTAACAAAATATTTTTTAATCGGAATTTTGCTATATTCGCTAAACATTGTGATTTTTGACAAATCCAATTTCGTGAAGTCAAGTTTAATTAATTTGATACTAATCATATCAACAATATTTCGTATAATGCGGTCATCGGCTGTGAAATAAACTTGGTCAATTTCAGTATCGCGATAAAATACCTCTTTGTTACCATAAATAACAGGGTAATAGAAATATAAATTTTCATTGCGGTCTGATGGTTTTTGTATAATAATCGATATTTTCGACGTAAGGTAATCTTTCCAGTTTTTGAGAGTTTTCGGAATATTCAAGTATGCATTTCCGGGCAATATTTTTATCGTAATAAAGCGCCAATCATAAACAAGTGGTAATAGAGCTAGAAAAATATCATTCCATTTGTCTTCTAACATACTGTAATATTCATTCCCGCCAGTAGATGCCTTAATAATGCTCGTTGATTCCGTAATAATGTCCTTTGATGATGCTTTGTTTTTGCGCATTTTCGCATATTTGAATTTTTGGAATTTCATTCCGATGAATGCTTCAATAAGTTCGGCGATTTTATGAACTTCGATGAAGGATTGAACTAAAATTGGGTTCTTTAATATAAAATCAAACACATTGTCAATAATTTCGTCGATTTGCAAATTCATTGTAATCGACGCGCAATATAATATCCCCACGTTTAACTTTCTGTAATATTGATTCACACCCAAAATATAGAATTCAACATCGTGTTTACATTCCTCATCTTCAATGTTTGTTTTTTCGTGAAATAATGTTCCAATTAAATCCTCTGGGAGAAATGATAATCGGCCAGGATCCAAATCCTTTCCAAAGTTCGATACATAGCGGCTTTTTTTGTCATCAACTTTTTCGGACGTAAAAGTATGGTTTTTTAAACATGAATTATGAATGATGGTTTTTTTATTTGTTGGATCTTCGAGCGGAAGAGATTTCTTGCAACACGGAATACAATATCCATTTGGATGAACCCCAGTAATGAATCGCGCATACGGAAATTTCTTATTTGGACACTCATAAAACGCGGGTTCATTTTTTGTAAAATTCCAGTATTCGAGAATATTATCCAAGTCGGGTTTTTTTAGTTTCTTTTTGTATTCGGCGAACTCATCCTTTGAATAAATGATTGGCTGTAGTGGTTTTTGACATTTTTTCGACAGAATTTCGCGCGACCGGTGAGCTTTTTTAAAATCATACAGTTCGGGATCCAATTCTTTTAACTTTCTCAATTTTTTGTCGACATCTTTTGTATTTTGTTCCGCAATCATATATTTTGCGGCATATGATACAATCTTATCAACGACATTATACACAACATCGCGTTCTTCTTGTTTGATATTGGTAATGTCGAAGCGGATGTCGGCGTATCGATGATGAATTCTAAAAATCCGGTTTTTGCCGAATAACGACTCCCATTTTTGCCGAATATTTCCGTCATAGAATCGAGCATAATAGTTATTCACGCCTTTTACTAAATCCTCAATTAATTGATGATTAAATTTATACATTCCTTTTATAAACACATATTCTAAAACAGTTCCTGCTGTTTGTTTCGGGTTAATAATTCCGGCATTTATTATCATTTGCACCGCATTCATCAAAATAGAAAAATTCTTATTTAATAGTGATCGTTTCCAATATATGGATAAATTCATATCGTGAATTTTCGTCATTTTCGAAACCTCTGTAAATTGCTTATCTGAAATTGCGTGTCCAAATGAATTGATATAGCCTAGAATGGGATTAATATTTTTCATAGTAATGTCATATAAATTATTATAAGTAATGTAAAAATCATCGCGCCAATTCGAACGTACTAAATATGTTCCGTTCGACAGTATATGTAAAGATGCGGCCGTGAATTGATCGTTGTTCAACTGCATTTGAATACCAATAATGACGGAGTTGTCGGCTAGTTTTTCCTTGAACACTTTAGCTTTTTTATATGTTTTTGTCAAATTTACCATTTGATTACCTATCATGCACTTACATCTGATGAATGGGATATTATCAGATAACACAAATAAATCAAATAGATTTCGTAAATTGACTTGCTGGTATCCCTTTTGCACCAAAACACTATATGATATGCCAATAATTAGTTCTTTATTTACACTTGGTAAATTAAGTTTGTTAATGATTTGGTCGAAGTTATCATACTGTTTAATCATTTCATCATTATCCGGAAATAAATTCGGAAATTTGTTTAAAATATCATCTTCATTTTTAATGTATTGCACAAATATATCTAAACTCATCATTGGGAAATACTTGATGACAAATGAATAATATAGTAATTTTAGAGTATATGCATCTCCAATCTGCACTTCAAACGCCGAACGATCTTTAAAGATTTCATCCGCAGATAAAACGTAGAACTCCGTTGTTTTATTGATTATATCGCCCATTATCCGAAATTCTTCATATGATGTGATCATAAAATTATCTTCGCCATTGGCAATAGCTGATTGATCCACTGGAACATTTTCGATAACATTTGTTCCGGCCTTGATTTCACGTGCGTCAATTTTTAACGCGGTTAAATTGCTGATTTTATATGACATAGGTATTGCATGATCCTGATAAATATAATAAACATGTTGTTTGTATAGGGGAATTCCAGTTAGTAATTGAATTTTCTTGCGAAATTCTAAAACATTATCCTCCATATAAACAGTAACATTTTTTTTGATGGTTGTTGATGAATTGTTTTTAATAATCATACTTGTAAGAACCTCATTACTCGCGAGTTCTTCTTGAAGCTCATTGTCGTCGAATTCAATTAAATCCAAAACCGAATCCTCGCCACCGGTAATTGTTGATAGCCGTTTGTATGGTATCTCATACATTTTTTCAATGGATAAATTTCCATTATAGCCTAGAATATTAACATTTATCGTATCTTTTCCCATTGTTTTATATTAAAACAAGATTTTTATTTTAATATAAAGATAAATAATGCCCTGGATAAATACCGAAAACGTATTCGTGGCTAGCATAATCGTGACCATAATTATTATATTTTACATTTATTACATACAGTCGTATCATATTATAGAAAGCCAGTTAGATAGTAAAGAATATGCAGTTTTAACGCTCGATAATAGCCAGGATGCAGCAAATATATTATCCAAGGTCAATATTAATATGGTTACCTTAATATCGCATCTAGAAGCAAAGTATGGTAAACACAATAAACTTGTCAATAATCTACTGAGTAGGTATGATCCAGATGTTATTTACGAATCAGTTCCAACGTGGCTGAATGGCGGCGTTGCATACACGGCCGGAAAAGGCAAGTCGTTATATATATGTTTGCGAAATACTAACAATCTAGAATTCCATGATTTAAACACGATAATGTTTGTTGCGCTACACGAACTCAGTCATATAGCCACTGATGCAAAACATCATCCGGCAGAATTTTGGCGAACATTTAAGTTTATTTTGAATGAGTCAGTATCGATTGGGATATATAGGCCAATAGATTACTCGAAGACGGCAACTTCGTATTGCAATGACATGAAAATCACGTATAATCCGCTATTCGACCCGACAGTATAATTATTGGCGTAATACATATAGCGTCAATAATGCAAAATGTATGGATGGTTGTTTTTTTCATTATAAAAATTGAATGTAAATATTGTGATACATCAACATGCAGCTGCACGGACAAACCATCGCATTTTCGGACATTAAGGACAAGTTTCCCGGGCGCAATGATTTTTTAAACAAAGTGGAGCTGAATGCTGACATCAAGACCCTTAATAGTTGCAAACCAATCAATGTTTTGCCAAATGATATTGACGATGAAGTATATTATTTACATGATAAAGATTATGAATATCACATGATTATGTCATGTATTATGCCATCCGGCCTTAAGATTGCCGTTTCGGTGCGAACATCGCCATATTTTCTGTTAAGAATTCCAGATGATTATTTGGGATTTGACGTATTCTCTAAAGATGACCCACCGAATATTCAAGGAAAGATTAATTCATTCATTGAGAAAATTCGGGAAACATTGAAAGAACGTAAAGTTAAGCACAGACCCGAACTCGAGTGTGTGCGTAAGTTTAACCATACGGGTTTTCAACTAAATAAAGGGTTTTATGTTAAAATTCCATTTTATACCAATGGCCAACGCAAACAAGCGATTCGAATGCTTTCCGCAGGTGTTGCCAACAACACTGTGCAAATATTCGGATATAAATGCCAAAGTGCGCACGATGACTTAACTTGTTATTATCGCGTGCTATGTCGTGATATTCGCATTGATTTATGCGGATGGAATCGAATTTCGAGCTATGAAATCAAACAATGTCCATATGGTGAAATGAACATCGATTATTTTATCGAATGTATGGATACTGATATCACAAAGCTCACAAATTTGTCGGATCAAATGCGATATGACAAGTCATTCATGTTATCATGGGATATTGAATGTTATCGTAATGCCGACGATGGTAATTTACCGGATCCATTAGTGGATGATGATAAAGTATTTATGGTTGGAATGACTTATAGTTGTTACTCCGACAAAAAACCAATACTGCGAGTATGCATCACATCTGAACCATGCGATGCGTCGAATGATGATTTAACCGTTCAATGTTCCACAGAAACCGAATTATTGAAGGCATTCGCGCAAATCATTGGAAAACTTAAACCAGAATTTATTGTCGGATTTAACGACGGTGATTTTGATTGGAAGTTCATGGCCGAAAAGGCAAACACGGCCCTTTTACTAGAATATTTTAGAAAATACATGTCTGATATTTATAGGGCTTCAACTATGACTAATGAAGAAGATATGGCGCTGTTTAAAAAACTTGGACGGTCGCCCAAAAACACGGAGCGTCTTAAATTCGTGTGTCAGAAATTACTTGGCACGAATCACCGCCCTGAACGCGGTGCTCGTGGAATTGATTTAGCTTGGTTCAATACTAAGCTAGAAGCGCAGCTCAGCTGCGATACATACTCATTGAAGTATTTTGGTTATGTGCCAATCGATGTTAGATGTCGTTTTCGCGCACTTATGAAAAACCCCGAAGAATCATCATTGAATTTCTTCTTAAAAATTAACAATCTTGCTCAAAAAGATGATATGCCGATTGTTGAATTGTTTAACATTTTTAGAAAAATGAAAGATGCGCGTGCACGAAATGATGAAAGCGCAATTGCAGAATACGCCGCAGATATGGCACGTATTAAAAGGTATTGCGTTTATGACGCCGAAGCTTGTCATATGTTAATGAACAAACGCAATATTATTATGGATAGTAGATCGGTTTCTTCTATCGCGTATACATCATTCGCGGACGCGATTTATCGCGCGGATGGAATGAAAGTGCGCAATTATGTGATTAGTGATGCCGCATTGCGCGACATTGCATACACAAATTTACCAGGTCGCAAAATGGGCGATGAAAAGTATGTCGGAGCGTATGTTGTTCCACCGAAAAAAGGAGTTTACGTAAGTAAACTATCAATTAGAGAACGAATTCAAGCCGCACATGCGAATATTAAATATTCATATGGTGGCTTGGAGGATTACGCTCATTGGAATATCAATGACGAAGATGCAAGCATTCTAGAGGAGTTTTTGGGGCGTGTGATTCCGTTGATGAATTATACGATTCCATTGAACGCAGCCGTTATGCTTGTTGATAACGAATTAAAAACGCTTCCAGCCCATTTATATGGGTTAGCAAAAGAATTCTTGCTCGAGGAAAATGGGCGACCGATTTCCGGACTGGATTTCTCGTCGCTATACCCAAGTATTATGATGGCGTATAATTTATCAAAGGAAACAATTATTAGGCCAGAATATGGTAACGAACAAGGAATTGCAAAATTTGAGCATTCCGCGGAACGATTGCGCAAGATGGGATACACATTGCACCGCATTGAATTTAAACATGGTATTGCCGGTGCTGAATCGAGTGTTCTTGGATATTCAATTCGCCATCGCTATGATCCAACTGCGCCGAATGCTGATCCAGCGAGAGACGGATTCGGCATTTTCCCGACAATTTTGCATTATCTATTTAACGAACGCAAAAAAATTAAAAAGATTATGTCGGAGGCCGGTAAAACAATCGAAAAAACAGAGAAACAGGTAAGTGAATTGCGCAAGTCTATTGCGGAAAGCACAGATCCTGATGAAATTGGACGACTTGAGAATGAAATTTCTCAATTAGTTGATACAGAAAAATATCGGGAGGTTTTATTTAACCACACGTATTACGGCTCGAAACAATTGGCCCTAAAGATTTTCATGAATACTTTCTATGGCGAAAGTGGAAATCAGCTATCGAGTATTTATATGCTTGAATTAGCCGGCGGTATTACAACCGAAGGCCAGAAAAATATCAAAAATGTATTTAAATTGGTCGAATCCATGAACTGTAAAATTATTTACGGGGATACAGATTCTGCGTATGTTATGTGCCCGGAATCAATTTACCAACAGATTGACGCGAAATACTACAGCGGCGAAATTTCAAAAGAGCAATGTTGGACAGAAATTGTTGAAGCCACGTTTGTTGAAATTGAAAAAGTCAATAAAATGGTTAATGAAGCAATTTATCAAGACAATGGAACGCGATTTTTAACGACGGCGTACGAAGAAGTGCTTTTTCCGTCGGCATTTTTGGCAAAAAAGAAATACTTTGGGATTCCACACGAACAAATTGTGAATTTCAATGTCAAAAATTTAATGATTAAGGGTTTGGAACTCAAAAAAAGAGGTGTTCCCGAAATTCTTAAGACAACATGTTCGAAAATTATGGAAGATAGTATGCGAATGGATCAAATTCGCAGTCTTCGACAACTAACAATTGACGCGATTAATTTCGTTTATACAAATAAATGGGATGCCGTCGATTTCGTAAAAACTGCGATGTATAAACCAAATAAGAAAAATATTACGATTAACTCGTTCGTCGAACGGGTTAAAGAAGAATATGGAATTATCATTAAGCCAGTTGAGCGATTCTCATTCGTTTATGTTAAGAAATATCCGTTTAAATTTGATGTTTATGGCGGAACGCAAAGACTCAAAAAGAGCGACTATATGGAATTGATTGATATTGTCAATGAGAGAAATATGGAGATTTCTCTTGATGAATATGTTACTGGCGGCTTAATTGGTCAGTTTGCGCGTCTAATTGCGTATGACAAAATATTCGAGGAAAACGTTTCGGATGACGATTCGGCGAGAGTTCGAGAAGAAAAAATCATTAAGAATGCAAAAGATTATATTACACAAATTTGCGTAAAATATATGGATACATATGAGAATCCACATCGGATTCACAAAAGAATTTATAAAACAGTTAGTACTTCATTTAACAATAAAATTGGAAATATTCGAGGTGTTGATTCACTCGCGCTCGCAAGTACAATCGGCGAAAATATTCTCAATGATATGTATAAAATTGTGGTTGATGAAGAATTGGATACCATTAGACAATATGCAGTGGATTTAGTTGCTCGATTACGGGCAAATGGTCACACACTAACTGATATTAGAAAAGAGTATGTCGGAACGCGCACCATACGTGGGAATTGTGATATCTCGCTTGAGGCGATTGAGGCCGATATTCGCACATTGGATCGCGATTTAGGCAGATTGATTAAACGCAATGAAATTATTGTGAATGCGCGGGCCGAGGCTATTGAGAACATTATTTACGCTTTTCGCGAAGCTGTTCAGCAAGAATATGATGACCTATCGTTAATTTCAACGCTTGATGAATATTTTAAATCGAAAGGAAAGGACTTTTGCGAGCAACAAATTGATGTTGTTGTTGCAAATCTTAAGAGCAAAGAAAATGACATTATGATTATTGACAATAAAATGAATTTATTGAAAATAAAGATTAGAGAAAAGATTAAAATGCTTGAAATTAAAAAATATATTATGGATAAGATTTCATCCGATTCTGGTTTGTTTCCGCCAAGTATGGATATTGATCGAATAATCGCGGAAGACTCAAATATTGACCTTGGCGATGTGCCGATTCTCTGATTTTATTAAACGCATAATAGGATTGATAATATAATATTTTTTATATTTTTTTATATAAACACAAATATAAAAATGCCTCAACTTACAACAAAACATCTTGTTTTCGGATTAATCACTGTTGTTCTGCTTTTAATTGTTTATTATTTTATGCGCGGTGAATCTTTCGAGCCCGATTATGCATTAGATACGCGCTCGGGACTATACCAACCCGATTTGAATGATGAGCGGCCATATATGTTATATGATCCGGCGAATGATGTTAATCTGTTAGAGCAGCAGCCTTGGTCAGAGAGCGTGGCGACGCTTGGTGTTGATAGATCCGTGATTGATTCACATAGCGCATGGGTAAAAGATGCGAATCGCGGCACAAGCCGGCCGGCAAGTAATATGCCTGTGAGCGAATTGTATGACGGGCCAGTGCCATTCGTTGGCATTTTCGGCTCGCGTCCTCATGATGTGAATGTTAGCAGTTTCGCGTCGCAAGTGCCGAGTGAATATCAAAACCAAGTGTTCCAACGCCGCCGCGTTAGGTGGTAAACATTTATTGTTGAAATTATAATGATCCATTTGATTAATTTGAGTTATCTAAATTATCTGAGTTATCTAAATTATTTGAGTTATTTAAATTATATAAGTTATTTAGAATATAGTAAAATATATGCGCGTTCATCCGCAAAAACACGAGCATCACCAACAGAACTAACAGAATTGACAGATTTGACAGACTGGTCATTAAATTCATATATTTTTTTACCTCGTCGACCAATGCATGTATAATGCGCGCCACTGAAATTTATGACCGCGCATAGATTATATTTATGTGGTTCGTTTGTACAACTCGGGATTTCTATTCTATTAGGATATATGCCGGTGGTTCCCGATCGTTCACTTGAACGTCCTAAATATTCGCCATATTTATCGGATAATATAAATAATATCTCTGGCGCATAAACCAAACGACTATAATACGTTGAATATCCGGTGCGGTGACATCCATCGCATTTGTAGTCGGGAATACGCTTCTTATTGCTGATTATATATGCTTCTAAATTAGTTTCTATTTCACTAGGATGCACTTTCATGCAATTATTTTGTTCGACAATGTATTGTGTTTTATGACCACATGCGCATTTCAAGTGAGATTTGGTTTTATAAGTTGCAAGTTTGCCGATATTGTCGATTTTATTTATGATATAAAATAACCACTCATTTGCATCCTGCATTCCTTGAGCATTAATTGCTTTATTTGAATAAAAATACCTATAAATATCTCCCAATGATTTGCTATCATGATAATAATCACTATTATAATCATCGATAAATCTCGACAATAAAACCATCAATTCGTTACTCGACTCTTTTATTTTTTTGTGCAATTTATTACAGCTCAAAATAAGTTGCAGAATTGAATTGAGCCAACATGATACGCCAAAATTTTGTAATCCGTGTGCTTTCATTTTATATAAAATGAAATATGGTAAAATGATAGAATGATATAAATATCGTATAATATGATATTTATATCGTATTATACGATGCGTATATAGTATGATAATTCATAATATAGAAAAATGGCAACGTACACTTTTTATGGTCGGGTCGAATATATTGATGGCAAAAAAATAAAAATAAACACATCCTTCACAGAAAAGGCCAGTGGATCATATAACACCGTTAAGCATTTGGCTTCAATGAAACGAGGATTTCATCCGCTGCGCCGTAATGGATTTTTTATTGAACGTGACAAACATACCCGAATATTTAATCCCACATTTACAAAGGACCCAAACACAGTTAAAGGCATGGATGTTGAAATCGAGTGTGAGCTTAAAAACTACAGTTGTGTGGTTAATAATGTAGTAAATGTAGGATGGAAGTTCGTTGCTATCACAATACTGCTTAAAAACGACGACCAATCAAATTGATCATATTCTAATGTTTGGTTAAAATGCAATATTGGTTTTCGATATCCGGGTATATGATCGCGGAAGTTTTTGATGGTTTCTGCGAATGTATCGCCTAAATATGTTTTGTTTTTTTTGTGATATGTTCTTGATATCTTTGCCTGGTTCAAATTAATCTCATGTGGAATATTATCAAACCCATAACCGTTTATATCAACCAATATGGGGATATCCATGTCATCGATATGCAACATTAATACGTTTCCATGCACGTGAAAATGATAGATGGGTGCTGATAGTTTCTTAGATGAGTAAAGATATTGAATTGGTATAAATTCATCGGTGGATGCGTTCTCCGGATAGATATCCTTAAATAATTTGATAATTCGATTAACATCGCTTATCATTTCCCCATAAATGTTAACAGTGATTTTAAAATATTTGCATTTTACGTATCTAGTTACTAGGTCAAGTAATGGTGGTGATTCATCGATATATAACACATTAATAATCTCTGTTTCAAAACGAATCGTGGGAAAGTTTGGCAACGAATTTACACACGCCATCAAAATCCCATCTTTGTGCCAAATATCTAGAAAAACAAGCGTGTGAAACTGCATTCATGTGATAACTCCTTTGCGCAATTCAATTTTATTTGAGCCTGATTATAATCAAAATCCATTTTGGTTATAATATGAAAAATTGAAATATAAAATATATAATACAAATGTTCCAGTGCGGTGTCTGTGGAAAAGAATTTGATAGTGTTCATCTCTATAATTTACACATAAATGCGCTTAGAAAATGCGTTAAGCGCGATCCATGTCCATTCGTAACATATAGAGACTTATTGGATTATTTGATTATTTCTGAATACAAAGATTTGAAATGGAGTAATATTAATTATGCAAACGTTATATACAATCTTTATTGTATGCTATTTATGGGTGATATCGTATATATTAGAGATGATGTCCAAACTGTTAAATTAAACGATGCGTTATCATCGACATTATCGAATAAATTTCATTATCAAATGGTTAATGATAAACATGTGATATTTGTTCTGTATAATCCGACCATTGACGAATTAGAGGCTGTTGAAAATACATTTCTTGTGAAATGGGCCGAACATAATTATGGATTACGGGTATCCATTTGCATGAATGGCGCGACAAATGAAGCCGAAATTAACCAACATCGTTTAGTTGGGACTGGGAGTATAATGCGGTATGATACGGCTGCTATGTCGCAGAACATTGTTGCGCACTTTAGATTTATTCGAATGTGCGACAGACCCAAGCGTGTTTATAAAATGATGCCACATCAAAATACATTCATTTATCATAACCGATGGAATACATGTTATGCGCCAATCGAAACAATACTATTGCAGCAAATGTTTTGTCATAATGATAAACCTAAAATATTAATTGTTTGCAAGATTGATAAACAAATCGTGTATGATATTATTATGAAGTTCAAAGATACTTATTATGGACTCGAACCATACGTGATTCATATGGATCACTATGATTCGCATAACGAAATGCCTAATGAGTGCATCTCACATTATCAAATTTGTATTTCACATACACTAATTGATGGATATGATTATATTTATAGTATGGATGCCGACGCCGAGGCGAATGTTTATGTGAATTGTATGGATAATGCTATATCATGGAATTTTTCGGATATCATGAATGTTAATTTTCAATCTGCGCGTGAAAAATGTTTAATTAACGACATTAATGAGATGTCTATTTATGATAAATATGTCACGCGGCCGATCCGTGCTATTTATTGTAAGAAACCATTAGCGATTGCTAAAGAACTCGCAACTATATTATGCATAGATAAAGGTAAATTATATTCGACGAATGATGAAATAATTAACGAATTATTACGACGACTTATAAAAGATATCTCAAAATGTTCATTGTGTGAATTTATGGCAGCATTAGTTACACAAGATACATCAGATGCTCTAATAAATGAATCGAAATATAACGCTGTTGAAACTCATATTGTCATCGATGAACAAATTCTTAATTTAATTGGATATGGTAATATTGTGGCTACGCCAAAACGAATTGTTGAGTATCTATTTTATGAAGGGATATACAATTTGTATAATGTAAATGATTCAACTGCGATGTTCGTCGATGCAGAATATTTATTATATGATCCAGAAGTAATCAATATGTACTTGATGAAAATGAATCACCCATTAAAAAACATCATTGTTTTATTTGCGAAATACACCATGGATATCAGATTTGATGGGATCGAAACAATATTCGAGCAACAGTTTTTGTATATAAATCGCAAACCTATTTTGAAAAAAAAGATCATGGACACAATATCTAATATGGGAAATGAGATATGTGGTTTGTGTGAGTCATATGCTAAAATTCGACAAATATACAGCATCTCTGATAATATCATATTTGATATGATCGTTAATGTTTTATATAATATCAACATTAAATCCGATTCATTCAAAAAATATAATGAATATCTTAATATGTGTGGTGAATGTCAATATTCATTTTTCGATGATTATCTGGTTGGTTGATTTGGTTGATTTGGTTGATTTGGTTGATTTAATCTGGATAGTCACTAGTTTCCATTTCTTCTCGTAATTTTGTATCATCTTGTTTAAGTGCAAATTCAGTAACCTTTGGATTAAGAATATCAAGACGTGTGACGATAGGACTATTAAGTTTATCTAATGATTCACGCATTTTTTTTCGCATAAACATGTGCATAGACACAAACATACACATATTACGTACGAGTGATGAGTCGAAGCGAGCCTTGACTGCTCGATTAAAATAATCACCGAGACCAACGATGGTCGCGGTGTTAATCATAACGTTCGGTGCTATAGCCGTCCCCCGTATACCTCTAATGTCGTCCGGTTGCGGCATTCCGAAAATACGGGCGGTATTGGGTAAATCATGAGTTAGGGCGCGATCGATTGGGCCGATTGGTCCGGCACGTACGTTGTACATATGATCATTATACATTTGCGGAAACAATTGTTGGAAACACAATTTGTTATAAATCTGATCAGATAAAAACCTTGGTCTATGTGTGTCATAATTACCGCGCATAAATTGCACTATTTTGCGCGAGAATCTGATTGCCGTGTGTATGGCGTGCCTGGCGGTACCGACGGCGATGCCATTGGTGTCTGTTGAAAACAGTGTTAGCCCATTCTCATATGTTGACCCGTGCGCTCCACTTCCATCATTTTGCGGATTTGCGTTGTCGTTGATTTCATTCCTATATTTCTCCAAATATGCTTTCGGATGTTTTCTGGGCGGGTAATTTCTACTATTAGATGTAGCAAATGGATTCATGAGGAATTTCTCGAATGTTAGATCTCCGTTGAAGTTATGCTGTCTAACAATCATGTCATATGTATATGCATAATTATACAAATTTATTAATGGAATATGTCTTCGGAGAGCATGGAAATTTACTGGAACTATCCCAGTATCAATAATATTTAATACAATTAAATCTTGTCTGGATGATGGTTGTTGCCGCGTGATACTAATATACGAAGCCATTGAACTAATAATTGATAATCTAGTATCGAGTTTTTTAATGATTGTATCATTATTACTTATTTCAGCATTCAGATACTTATGATTATCTGGATCAAATGTATAATATCCATGTTTCAATACGTGTGGTAATTTTAAGCCATCATTATTGTTGGGTGGCATGACATTTAAATAATAAGTGGGATTGCTAACACCATCAGAAGAGAGCAGTCCTAGTTTTGTAGTAGTCGATATATAATCAAGCATAACGTTCGATGCCATTGTTTTATCAAAATTAAGGTTAGAAAATGCACTTGGGCCATAAATCTTGTTAAAATCTAGTGTAACTTTGTCACCAAGAATAAACAAAGAAAGTAGCGCATGGTTTATTTTAAATTCATGATCATCCAGATGTTTGTCTGTCGATAAAACCCGAACCACCGGCGCATAATTTGCGGGCTTAGTTCTTTCTTTAAGCGTTCTGGATAGTAATGATAGTGGTATAAGCGGCTCTTGATCATTGTTACTTCTGTAATCAGCATGATATCCATGGTATAGCTCTCCAATGACAGGGGCGCGATTTAATTGTTTTATAGTTTTATCAATGCATTTCACAAATCCTTGTATATGTTTCATTATCTTATCACAGACACTAACTAAATGCGCGCGTTTTTGGTCATTCGCCAATGGATTCTGATTAATATTATCTCTCACATAACCGAGATTGGTTATTGTAGCATATACTTGCTCAATTGGCTGACCACTATCAATATTTAATTTTGATTTGAATAAGTCTTTATGAAATTTGCATTTTTTGTATAAAATATTGAATTTCAACTTTAATAAGTTTAGGTTCGTGAATAATTTATCTTTAGTTGACTCAGATAAAGTATTTACATCATTTGTCATAAATCTTAATGTTTCACTCTTAGGTAACTTCTCCACCATAATACGTTTCATCACGAAATTTAGAACTGTCAAAACAGGGCTATCACCTAACACGTGTCTTGTTAATAAGCTTGTTGTCACGTCGTCAACGGAACGTTCAAGGTTATCATTCATATTGAAATTAGTAGCTCCGTCCGCTGCCACATTACTTGTGGCAATATGCTGATAATTATTAATTGCCGGAGTGACTCCGGGTGATGCATCGGCATTTTTTGTATTAATTAAATTAATTTGCATGGAACCATTGACATAGTCGTATCCATCAAATTCCATCACACCTGAATATCCAACACTATTTACATAATCGAGTAAGGTGGTATCTAATACTTTATTGCTCCCTCCATCATAAATATTATGCAGATATTCCGCAACTAGATAATTAAATGTAGAAAGCAACCCTCCATTTTGATCAACGTCAGCATCATTATTTTTACGAAATAGTGTTGTAAATAATGCGGTTGCTCCAAATGATGGTCTACTTGTATCAACTGTACGAAAGTTTTCAATAAAACCGTCAGAGGTGGTTTTATTGTTGGATACCCCTGCGCGTGATGTTATGGTAGCCTTGGTGTTAGCTAATTCCGTCTCAAAGTTGTAGACAGCAGCAGAGCAATTTGTGAATGCAGTGGTAGCGTCATCAGGTATATCAGTTAAAACGTATGACATCATATGTAAGGCGTTATCAGTTTGTTTAATTTGATTGAATAGATGATTTAATTGTTCCTTAGATACATTATCTGTGAATGATTTATTGCCATTGAGTAAGTCATAAAATGAATATCTCGAATCAAACTTCGTATAAAAACCAGGAATGTTGAAAGATTCAAAACTTCTACGCCACCAATTATTAGTCAGACCCTGATCCCTCACCCTGGAGGCATTTAACGCATCCGTGTCAAGGATAAAACCATGAGCGTGGGCGCCGTGCCCTCCAGCTGCTCCTGGGTGGAATAGATTCCATTGATCGCTATTCGGGCCGGTACCTGTGTCAGTAACTCTCAATAATTTTAAAGCTCTTCTATATTTAGGTAAATTACGTGCATTAAAGTTTTCAGCTGCCTGCATTAGTACATTTTGATATTCATACGTTTTATTTCTGTTGTTTCCATTATTTGGATAACTATGCGCATAAACTGCATTGTATAAATTGCTTACATTGGTGTCGACTGCCTTGAATCCAGAATCTACCAGAAATTTGAACATTTCATGCATATTATTACCAAATTGTTTGAGTGAGTGAGTATTATATGATGGATCATTATCATCCACTTCCGTTCGTTTGTTAGTGAGTATAACATCGCTAACTTTTGACACTTCACCTACAATCTTTTTCAATTCATTTGTATAATCTTTCGGAACAATGTTAATAAATTTATCAATCATTGATTTAATGTGTTTAAGTGATTTTTCTAAATGTTCAGCGAGTGGAGTTGTGTTAATACTCAGACTATCTCCATCGATAGTGTATTCGAGTAAATCGATTGATTGCATATCGTTAATAAATCGCAAAAACTCGTGTATTCTTAATGAAGCGTTATCAGTTGACGTCTTGTTTGTTGTTGTTGAATTATAATCGCCCATTATTTCATATTGATTGATGGAAAAACTGAGTATTAGTTTTCTTAGATTTTTGATCCCAACAGCCTCTCTTGCCTCGGCAGTGCTGGCACGAGCGGTACCGACGGGGATGAGTGGAAGGTTCGCCCATGCAGTTTCTAATCTGTTTATGGTAGTAATTGTATTTAGAAGTGGTCCGTCAATCGCGGGACCAGCACCACCTAATGCCGCCGCCGACTGACCGATCGGAGTTGCATGTGGTAATTGTTGCTCATCAATAATGTCGCTAGGTCCACCGCCCAAATAAGTATAAGTACCGTTGAAAAATCGTGGGTTTATCCGTGCATTATCCGTGTTATTCACATAGTTGTTGAAGATTTTATGTATCGATCCAAAATCTATTCTTCTGGAACGTCGCGTGAATCGGAGAACGTATTGTACCAACGTATTCAAACTTTCCAACGGCGATAAAACCAATTCATTAAGCATCAGTAATTTTTCTTGTGAAACATTCGATAGTTTATTCGAATTTCTGATAGACTGCGACAGAATGTGTAATTTTTCCGTATCCGACGATGCAAATTTTAAACGGGATTCTATATTTTTAATATCGTTCCGCATTGTGTAAAATCTATCATCATATAGACGATCATCGATTTTAAGATTGTTATTGACTTTATCTCTGAAAGTTATGAACATTTCATAATAAGATTCATGCATTTTATTTGGTCTTGACAACTTTGTATTATCTGATAAATTAATATAACTATCACTTGGATTCGGTCGAGGGTATTCGGTTTCTCCTTCATGTGGTAGAATTTCAAAATTTGTAACTTCATCTGCGTTAGGAACGGTGGCCGATTTAATCATTCGCATGTTTATTAACTTGTCAATCTCATCTCGTAGATACACACCATATCTGTTATTCATTTCGTTAACTAAAGATAAGATGATATCTTTACAAACATTCTTTGATTTGGGATTCTTATATTTTTTATATATTTCATTTAACTCGGTTGCGAAGAATTTAACATCAGCATCGGTGTAGCTGCCTTTGTTTTCCCTTAAATAAGCAAACTCAATCAATTTCTGCCATATATTATTGAATTCGGGAATCATCGTAATTCGACGACGAGCTGTTCCAGTTAATGGGTCTGGTATTTCAGTGAAATTAACATCTGCTATGTTATTAACATCATGTAAATTACTATAGAATTCCAATAATAATGGGATCCGAACATATAGTTCGGATGCCTCTGGAATAATTTCCAATTTATCAGCACCACCAAGTATTTGTCGAACATATGAGGTTGATTTTGTTAATGACGAACTCGATGGTTTTTGAAACATCATATAAGTCCCGACTGACGTTAAAACTTTGGCAACCATGGATTTAAGCGCCATGTGGAAAAAACGCATATCTTCTTTTATTAAGTCATGATAGCCAGTAAATAAATCAACACCCGCCGCATTCCCGAACGGAGTTCGTATTTTATCGCCGTTCCATGCACCATCTATGCTTGGATTATTCCAATCCGATCCGTTTTGGTCATCTACCCTTTCATCAAATTCTAAATCATAGATACTACAAGGAGCCATATACATCGATGTTCCACTCTGAGCGGCATGTCTCGACAATGTGTATGAAGACATGACATAAAAATCCATTAGGTTTTTATATATCATTGATGGCGACTGTGGGGATTTATTCAAAATATTTTCATCGCCGAATTTCTGACCAATAGAGACAAACATAGACACGATGTTTTTTAGAACAGTGACAGCACAAATTCGTTTATGGAAATTCTTCAATTTGTCAGTGATTTGATCATTACCCCTATTATCCACCAACTTAATTGGCAATGTAAGAGCACTGATTCCATTGACCGCATTACCACCAATTGCTCTATGACGCAGGTCAGCTTCAGTTTTTGCCCAATAGTTAGCTTCTGCTCTGGCCCTAATGTCATTTGCCGATGCCACTGTAGTAGGTACTGTATTAAAATGCGCTGTTGCGTTGTCACTCGCATAAGCCAACGGAAACTCATCGAACAACAAAGCAAATTCATCACCAACCTTTTCTGTGTACCATTTGGAATTAACTTTCAATGACTCTAACATCTTTAATAAATTGCCTAAATCATTTGGATTTTTAGATATTCCATCGGAGAATGCCATTAAATATAAGTCTAAAGCTTCAATAGTTGTATATAAATTAGTTCTAACTGCAATAACAGATTTTAGGTAATTTTTTAGTACTGTGATATATTTTATACATTCATTTCGTGCATTGAGGGTCGCAAAATTATTGTCGTGAGAATACGAAATATTGAGTACTACTACTCCCGCTACTGTTGTTGCCGCAAGAGTCTTTTCATCGGCATCTAATTTTTCTAATATCGCTTTGTAATCTTCTTTCACGAGGGTGCGTTTTTGTGCGATTGTTTCTCCGAGTAGAGTGTTATATTTTTCACCGAACTTACCTTGTTCCAAAGCTGATATAGATAAATTGTATTTAATAACTGCAACACGATACGCGTGTTTAAAACGCATAACAACCTTCTTAATAAGCAGTGTTGCATCCGAGACAGCTGTTGTGCAATTTCCAGCCCCACCAGTATAAAATTCATATGAACCAGAGATTGTATTCTCCATATCTTCTGCGTTCTCCATGGATTTATTTGAATCATCAGCCTTAACTTCTGCGTTATCTGTCATCTCATCCATATTCGAACTATCGACATTATCATCCACATCTCCATTCTCATCGGCTCCATCCACGACACCGCTATCCTCATCTCTATCCTCATCTCTATCATCATCTCTATCATTATCTCTATCATCATCTCTATCATCATCTCTATCCTCATCAGCTCCATCCACGACTTCACTATCATCTCCATATTCATCAGCCCCATCTACAACACCGCTAACATCGCCGTCTTCATTGGCACCATCTACAACACCGCTAACATCGCCGTCTTCATTGGCACCATCCACTGGGTAACCGTCTTCATCACCTCCACAACCGCCACGCTTTCCACGTTTTCCACGCTTCCCTTTGCCGCCGGACGTAGGCACAACTGATGTATATGTTTTAGTATATAAATCGCTGTAATCATCAATCAGTTGAATAATGTCATTAATTGACATCTTGACATCCTTAAATCCAGTAATTTTGTCAGCCGCATTCGCGACGTCTTTAAATTTTGATACAGTAGAATTCTTCATCTCTTTTGTTGCAGCATGTCGTGTGTCTAATAACACCTCCGCTAATTCATCTCTCGCAATTACCACGTTATTGTCCAACGAAGATAGATGTTGTTCAAATATATCAAGATCATCCGTAATCGGAATCTCACCACCAATTTTTTTGGTGATGCGTTCGATGTCGTCTAACAAGCGCTTCACGGCCTTATTGAAGCGTTGCGTAAAGTCATTCTTGATAACTTTGCGGTTTTCTTCAACCTTCTTATACCGAACATCAATTCTACTTTCGTGATCATCCACTGCATCGCCACCGTGTTTCATTCCGCCTAAATATTTAACTATATCTTTGTGACGATAATTATTTTTTCTTAATAATTCAGCAGCTCGCAAAAATTTTGTTAGCTCGGTGTAAGTTGGTTTGGACATACCCTTCATTTTTTTAAATAAAATATCATTTAGGTCATCAATATTGTCGGTTTTTTTGTATTCGGCGACATTCAACCCAACATCCTTCAAGGCATTCTGAATAATATTGGCGGTGTAAGTAACAACTTCAACGCCATCAAAAACATGCGCGAGCTTATCACCGAATTCACGGGTTCCCAATTTTTGTCTAATCTTCTCAAAGAACCCCTTGAGTGTTTTCTGCTTCTCGAGTGAAGCAACGAGACTTTTCTCGGTCGGCACGATATACACATTGAAGGCATTTGACAAAAGCGCCATCTGTTTCTCGGCTTCAGCTAAAATTTCATCCATCAAGTATTTGATGTTCTGCGCTTCAAGCCTTGCTGCCTCATCACCGGTTTTCTCTACCATGCTGAGAACCTTCTCCTTGCCGGCTTTTAGCATATTAATCAGCGTGGTAAGTGCATTGAATCGAACTTTAACATCATTAGCGATCATACGGAACTCGCTATGTAGTCCAATGAATAATGAGTTAAGTAATTCACCAGCCGCTTGACATTTATCTTCGGGGGCTAAATGCCGGCTAATTAACTCTCTCCCATAAACATTGTTGATACCAGCCGCTAATTTTTCACATGAAATGTTTTGATGTTTGGCAGCAACTGTCCAATTTGCGGGAATATGTTTTTTGAATTCTTTATGAATCTCAGCTGGAGATTTCTTTTCCAGTCCCTTCAGATTGAAAAGAGGCCCCACTTCCTTAGCGAGTTTCTGGATTAACTCTTCCTTTTCGCGCGAATACACGCTGTTGTTGTATTTGTCCATTGCATCTAATCCACCGAGCATGGCGCATCCGCAACCACCAATTCGCGGCAGTGTGGCGCCTTCAGCCGCACCGCTCACACCGCCATTCTCAATTCGCTCATATAATTCATTTGCTCCTGTGACGATCTCCTTAATCTCGGAATCCGTCGCAGATCCATCTGAACTTTCAGTATTTCCCATTGTTATATACTTTTGCGAATAGAGTTTTTTAAAATAAAAAAAATATTTAATTTAATTTAAACAACAAAGTGTGATTATGTCATAAACAGAAACATAATCAGAATAAGAGTGTAGATGAACGCATTTGAGGACTTTGTGAAGCGTGTAAATCCTGTATTATATCAATATCTCGATGAAGTTGAATTTTTGGACTTCCTAGCGAGATCAAAAAAAACAAAAGATGGATTTACCTTTTTAATGCCGACTGACGAATACATGACATTCATGAAAGAGAATTTGCAAGATGATGAAGAACTATTAGATGAGTTTAAATCAATGGTCATTTTAAAATATCTTAAGTCTCCTATGGATTGGAATATCCATACGAATGAACTGATTAATCTTCATGGGAGATTAATCACAGTTAAATCCATCACTGGCAGGGCGGTAACTATAGAAGGCGACCCAGATGTTGAGTTATCATTAGAAAAGAAGTTTAATGATGCGACAAATACGATTTCGATTTTTACTATCAATAAGGGACGTGTGATTAAGGGTAAAACAAAAGCACGCAAACAAAAGGTATCAAATGATGTTAAGCCGGATATTATGTATAGGAGGCAAATATTCGTCGATGTAATTAATAAACAAAATATTTATAAAGAATGTATGTCTGTTGTCGCATCATTCTTCAAATATTTATCTACTTCAAATAGTAATTTATTAGAAGCTATCCTTCCATTTTTGGACCACTGCCCTATTACTAACTTTATTATCTTATTTGAGCCCCTAAAAGGTGATTGTTTCTTCTTAGATGATGTTATAATCAATAATTGGTATCCACAGCGCTCGAAAATAACTAACTTCAAAAAGTTTTATACAAATATACTTGAATCAGTTAAAAATTTATCTTCAACCACATATACATCGCCAATCGTCTATAAGAATGTGGTGCAAGAAATACGAGAGAACTTACAAGACCTGGTGTCGCCGATTGAATTCATTAGAACAGTCCATAAAAAATATAACGAATTATGCAATACAAACAAATTATCCGCGGATGGGAATATTGATAATGTTCTTCCTAGAAAATCATTCGAATATATTAAATCCAGAAATAAACCAGGACATAATATTAAACTTGTGCAAGATGAAATTCGAACCATGGTGTGTTCTTTAAAGGAAGAAGGAATGATGTATAAAAACATATTAGTTGAAGTAACCGAGGAGTTAAATTTGTATCCGCAAGTTATGGACACTACGATATTAGAAACAACAAGCAAAATGCAAGCGATTGCAAATTTAACCATTTTTATTAATACAACACATTTTCTATATTTGCTACCCATCAAATGCGGCGACTTTGGAGGCAAACCTGGGAGATATGCTGATGTAAATCCCGATGATGAAGCAGATTTAGACAAACTTGTTATTGATCTAATACCAAATAAAATTAAGGAATTCGACTTCGTGAAGATTAATAATGTTTCCCAAGATAGAATAGAGGAATCTATCCAGGATTTAATCGAAACAGGGGGTGTTCCAAGCGAATCGTTACTCCGCAGCGCGAAACAATTGATTGCGGGATTCGAATAAATGTAATTTAAAAATTGAATATTGAATTATATAACACACAGCACACCGCACATAACACACTACAAAGAACCATGCTCGAATATGTTCTATGCCACACATGCGGTAATAATGTTGGTTCAGTGCATCTTGCATTTTCGGCCATTAAAACCGAACGCTATCGTAAATTTTTAATCGATAACAAAAATAGTATTAATATTTCTAATATTAATTTAATCGACCACCTCGGTGTTTCTATGGAAGACGTGTTTGAAGACTTACATATAACGAATATTTGCTGCAAACAAATTTTGACTACGAATTCAACGTTTTGTGATGCAAAATATAACTAATATAACTAATATAGGCAATCTGTATTAGCTATAATTTTGCCGTGGTGTATTTAACAATTATCATATAATCGCGTAGTTGAAACTCGGTCATACATCGTATTTTTTTTTATTAGCGATAAACTGTTGTTTATAAAAAAATTGAATTCCATATTAGAAGTATACCCAGTAGTAGACAAAATGAGCAACCCCAGCAAGAAACAAAGCATTGATGCGTCTGTTGTGCTGAAATCGTATAACGAATATTTAGAAGACCCTAGTAAAGGATTTCTGAATATTAAATTTACGAATGCACGTTCAAACACCGATAAGACAGTTTTCTACTACGAAACGACTATTCGCGTTGATGATAAATGGTTGCCGTGTTTAGTTAAATTACCATTTTGCAAGGCAAACAAGTGTAAACCACCTGAAGAGCGCGCTAAATTGGGTTCAAGTTCAAATTCAAATGCTAAAATCCCACCGCCAACATTTTCTATTCATAAATCAACTGTTTCAACACCTGAAACAGGAAGCCAACCGATTGGTGAAGCTTTATATGTTATTAATGAAGAATACTATAAGATTTTAGATGCTAAAGTGTCAGGCGGCAAAAAACCACAAATGATTTATCAGTTTGTTCAACATTCATTTGGTAGTGATGCAACTGAAATTCAGGATCCATTGATCCGTATTCGAGTTAAACCAAGAAAGACTGATACCAATAATCTGCCACAGGTTAAAATGATTGTTAATGGAAAACCAACTAATTGTTTAACATCTGGTGCTCCAATCACGACTGATAACGTTCATACTATTTTGCGTTCCGGCGCGATGGTTATGGGTGTAATCAACTTGTCGACTACGATGTTATCAAAGCAAGGATATAGTAATGATATTAACGCTGATATGTTAATCGTCAAGCCACCTGCTGAAGAACGTATCAGCATGGATGATGAATTCACAGTTGATGAATTAAAGTTATTCAACATTAACCCTGATGATGCTAACAAATCAAGCAATATACTCGTGGCGCAAGAGCAGCCCGAGATGGAAGGTCCTGATGCGCCTGGTGTTGCACTTAACGCAGATCCTGATTATGTTGAATATGAAGAGCATCAACAGCTCGAAGCGGATGTGCTTGATAGCTTTGCTTAAATGTGGCGCATTAGTTTAATGCATTAACGCATTAACGCAATAACATATTGAGATAAATAAATATTTTTTTATCTCAATATAACATGAAAGCATCCGAACTTCTCACATGGATAGATTTTTTTATTAGTGATGCCGCGAAAGATTCAGTCGCAGTTAGAAAAATCGCGCGCATAAAGGCACTCACCGCAATCAAAAAACAAATACAATCTTTGCCAGAAAAAACAGATATTACAGCCGATGTATTAAATACGCTAAATATTAGCAACTATATGAAGGATAAAATATTAAAATTAGAAGGTGAGCCACCCAATACGGCACTAATTGATAAATTGGCTAATATACATGGCCTTGGCTATATTAAAGCAACGCAGTTATTGAAAGAACACAATATATCAAAAATATCTGACCTCAAGAAGAAATCTATTTATAATACACTTCCTGTAGAAACACAAACTTGGCTTAAATACTCACCATTAGATAAAATCCCGCGCCAACTAATAGATAGAGTAAAATCGATTATGCCACGCGGCGACATGTTTAAGTGGGAAATCGCTGGCTCATATAGACGAAACAAAGAGTTTTCAAGTGATATTGATATCGTATTAGTCGGCGATATTACATCATTTATAAAGTTAATACCAGTTGATAAACATATATATTCCATCGGCATCGATAAAGCTAGTTTATTGATTAAAATAAATCATAAATATGTGAAAATGGATATTATGAAAACGACACCGACCGAATATCCATTTCAGTTATTATACTTAACGGGCAGCCGCGAACATAATATTAAAATGCGCAAAATCGCAAAAGCTAAAGGTTTGCTATTAAACCAACGCGGTTTATTTAAGGATGGTAAAAGCATTAAATTAATGACCGAACAAAGTATATTTAAGCAACTAAATATGAGGTATGTTGAACCTAATCAACGATAATATTTTCGCGTGGGCAAATATTATCCATATGGATAATTTTAATTATGCAATAATATAATTATAAAAATGGCATATGTTAGAGCGAACAATGGTTATGGTCCAACCGCAAATAATGCGTTAGCGCGTAAATTCGATGTCACGCCGATGTATGAAAATGCGTCACAATTAAATAATTATCAACGAAATATGTTGATGCATCAAGGACCGGATCCAATTTTATTTGAAGAAGAAGCAAAACGCGACAATCAAAGCGAATCAAGACTCAATATCAGACATCATGGCTCGCGAAGCAAGTTTGTTCCATATCATCCCGAAATATTCACAGAATTAACTGAACGGGATCCGCGCGGAACATCTACGGATCCAGATATGCGAAAGTTAGCCGATCAAGCTAAATTCCGTGTATCAAGATATACAAAATATTACAACGATAGCGATAATAGTGTTCCGGAGCAATCGCGAAGCGAAGCACGCATTATACGCGATAAGCGTGATATGTTTTATTGGATAAAAGATAGGATGAAATGGTTTAGTACAAGTAAAGACGGTCGTGCGGCGGGTCGAACAATGGGATATAAAAAAGGCAAGGATATTGAAAACATTACACTAGACGGTCAAATGATAGATTTGAATAATGCGCCATATACACATCGCGGCGACCACACTACAATTCTATCCAATTATACACAGGGGTGGTATAATAACACAACGGATCATATTTTTAGCATCGCGAAATATGGACCACTGTATTCGCATATGGATTTAAACAAAGTTGATTTGCGCGGCGCTCAAGATGCTGCGCGTCTTACCCATTCGGAGATTGTTGAATATCGCGGAAATTTACTTCCTAAATCCGTTGTTTATACGATGAAACGAATCGCCACCGAACGCACTGAAGAATTACCACCACATTTCCAGTTATCACTTGAAGAAAAAATTCGACCAATGACAAGAGTCAATAAATTTACTGGTCAAACCACAAATGATTATGATTATGATCACGTAATCGTTGAGAACATCGTAAATGCCACAAGACGCAATGTGCAACATTCGGAACAATCAGGTATTGTTGTGCGCGCAAATGAAGAATCGGCGGATCGAGATGGCCGCGAAGATTTAAATGTTAATATCAAGCCGTCTGAAACATTTTATGATAGACCAGATAATAAATTCAGACGAAATACAAATGTCCATACGCAAAAAGTAGAATACGAAATTTTGGACTATTCGGGCGTAACGCCTAAAGAACGCAATAATTATATGTCGAATCGAGAACAAAATAAGTTTCATGTGGAAAACAGAGTTTCTCAGCATCGCGTCGGATACGAACATCAAGTCGGCAAACGCCAAAAAAATTCAAATCGCAAACAATATCGAGGCGATTTGAATATTGATGAATTTAACACATTGGATAGACACGTTGGCAAAATGGAAAATAAATCAACCTCTCGGCGAATGTTGTCGGCCGATTACGAGAATATGAATGATGCGCTATCCATATAATGCGTCATTGTGTGATATAATGCGCCGTTGTATATACAACGGCGCGTCAGATGAAAACCAAGAAATCCATCTTTTTGTAGCGCAAAACTTCAAATTCTTGAGTTTGCAGTCTATGTTTTTTTGGCACTTTTATCACAATAATGATTTTGGGATTCTTCTTCCTTATTTTTTTCACGATTTCTTCCATCGTTGGGGCATCGCTATTTAAGTCATTTGTTAGTTGCATATTCTCGTTGAACAATCCGTCAATATACCACGGCGGATCAATAAACACAGCATCTACTTTGAAGGATGTGTCCAACAATAAATTGAAATCTACGCATCTTGCGCTAATGTTCTTATATCCACAAGCATCAATATTTTTAACCAATATCTCATATGTTATCGGATCGATTTCATATGCGATTACTCCATCAAAATATTTAGCAAATGAAAATGTATTACCGCCCACATTTGCCGTAGCATCTATTACGGTTTTGACACCGTGGTTCTTTAGATAAAGCGACACTCCATCTGCTATATCATGCGGAGTAACAAGCCGAATGCTTTCCTTCGGTAGGATGATGTTTGCCGCATTGGAGCCAAATAAAAAGTAAGTAACTCGTTTGTGCATGTTTATCCTATTGGATAATAATATTCAATATTATTTATCAATTTTATATTAAAATTGAATTTATTATTTATAATACACGAAGAATGCATTGTCTCAACATTCTCAAAAACACTAAGGACACTGAGGACGTAATTGACACATTCAAAAGATGCAATGTGTTAGTTAAAATGGAAGAAAATGGACCACGTGCCGTATTTTATCGGCATAAGTTCGATAGTATGGAAACTAACTTGGATCGCGAATGCAATGGTTTAGTCTGTGATTTAGAAACGCAAACTGTATTATCGTATCCGCCACCCCCATTGGCAATTAATAAATGGGTTAGCAGTGATAAAGCATGGGTTATTGATGTGCATGATGGCACAATGTTTACACTATATTATTACAATGATAACTGGTGCATGTCTACTAATAGAGCGTACGATATTACGAATATGTATCCATTCGGATATACTTATACGTACGGGGAAATATTGGACTTTATTTTGGAGCAATGTTATCCAACATTTTCATATGACGCACTCAATAAAACACTCTCATATAGTATGTGTATGTGCAGTCAATTGCTACATCCATCAAATGAGCAAAATAAAATTTATTTAGTTGGTGTTTATACTAAGGATGGTAAATCAATGATGTTAAATGCGACAGGTGAAAGAATGTTTTATTTGTCTAATTCAAATGATTCAAATGATTCAAATAACTCAAATGATTCAAATGATTCAAATGATTCAAATGATTCAAGTATCTCATTGAATGTTCCTAATGATTTACTGGAAGTATCGATGTTCGAAAAACAAATAGCATTGCGAAAAGATACAAAAGACATATTTAGATGCAAGTACAATTATACCGATTCAGAATACAGTTATACCGGTTCGAAATACGGTTATATTGTCTTTCATGATGGACAGAATATCTACGTTGAATCCCATACAATGAAAGTGATTCGTAATTCATATTATAGCAATGCACTTATTGCCACCCTTGCAACTGAACGAATTAATAACAAGCGATTATTCACAGTTCTCGCGAATATCCGCGATGAATATTCTTACGACAAACCAGTAACTCCAATTACGAGGATTTTCCCATCATTTGTATCATTTTATAGTTTAGTGTATGATGAAGTTATTCGAGTAAATAACATGTTATACATGGAAATCGATGAAGGTAGTTCTATTGATACATTTCTTGATTTGATTGTAAAATCACACACAGGATGTCGCGATGGAGTCACACTTTTCACTTTAATTAAGAAGTTTGAAAATTTTGTTAGCCTATATAATTATCTTAACCAATTTGAAAAATTCCATGAGGAACTTCATTGAAATCAATGCGAAATAATTCAAACATTTCCATAATGTTTGATTGATTATATAATGTTTGATTGATTATATAATATTTGATTGATTACATAATGTTTGATTGATTACATAATAATTGATTAATTACAATAAACATTTTTTTTTATATATACAAAGATGGATGCAGTTCATTATGCATTAATTTTGGTGGTGTTGGTGTTGCTTTTATATCTACTTCGACCAAAAGAAAAGTTCATCAAGTCTATAGCGGATCATCCACAGCCATTTACGGAGCGATTTGTTAGTAATACCACATTAGAAAAATTTAGTGATGACCCCCATTTAAATCATTTCAAATCCCGTCGTCGCACGCCTATGAATGCGCGTCCAGCCCAGAATGAATTGCGTCATGCTAACATGATGGATTCGATAGATACATCTCATCATATGCGCCCACATGTGATGGCAACAAATCAAAATAAAAAAAATATGAGACGGTTGCAAGCTGAAGTTTGCGCCCGAAAAAACAACTAGGTAATATCAGGATATCCTAATATCACCTCAATGACAATTCAATCAAACCCAATTAGGTCGAAATGTAAATCAACCAAATAAGGACGACTGAACCGAGCCGAAATTGGGCTCTTGATTTAGAGAGTTTCATCTTCTTTGTTTTTTTCGATTGTTTCCACTATTTGTTGGAGACAAGTGTAAAGTTTCACAATATCGCTTTTCAGATTGCCAATATCGACTTGGCACTGCGCAATTTCAGAACTATAATCTTTCCCTTCTTGTTGAGGGACATTTTCCAAGATGGTTATTCTTCTGCTGATATCTTTCAGATATGCAATAACATCATTATTTCCTTCCGCAGAACGTCTGCGCTTCCATATGTGTTTAACACCGCTAAGCGATACTGTCCACTCAGGGCTTGCATGATCGGAAAGATCCTTTTTTAATCGGAAGACCTTTTGCTCATGTGATTTGTTGATCAAGTATCCGCCGGATACAAGCTTCCCATCGATTTTTTCATATCTGATGAACGATTTGAGTTCAATATTCATCCATTCTGATTGTTCGATTGCATCATAATTTTTAAGGAAATCCCCGGATTCGCTGGTATGTATTGATTTCGGAATATTAATTGATTTTTCTCCTAAGTTGAACATTAGTAGATACCAATACCTTCAGCGGAATCAACAGGGTGTTCAATTTCACTGGTAAAAATATCCATACTATATACTAATTATACATACTTTATAATATAAATTCAATTTTTTTTGATTTAAAATTATATCGGTATCAATAAATTATTACATATCAACAATATGGCGCACACTTTCGAAAAACATAATGTACGAAATTATGTGGATATTATAACACGTAGATATATATCAGACGTAGAAACACCAGCTATAATTATACTTAAAGTTGATAAAGTGATACTATCAATCGGACATTTAACTCATTCTGGAGATATTATCTATTGCACATTAATCCCATCTTTTATATCTGCTGATGGAGAATATAGAAGATTTTTAGTGGATGTCCAATCGATAGTTCGAGTTTTTAGCATGTATCCAGACTTTTTTGATATTTTAGAAACAAAATTTCCACCACCTGATATAACATTAACATATATTCCGTCAATTGATTATGAACATTCACCAGA
>JACCDM010195232.1_pt1 | contig 45024 bp, 39 predicted proteins | sample 7445851 | NCBI WGS metagenome assembly JACCDM01 (sample SAMN15323438, study PRJNA562643) | freshwater metagenome | isolation source: river surface water | place: USA:Blue River Watershed | collected 2017-08-16
CCTACCGATAGTTCATGGAAAGTACAGTAGCACAGAAACTCGACGCTATCTACACCCTTCAGCTTATAGATTCAAGGCTAGATGCCATCGTTAAAGTAAGAGGAGCCCTTCCTGAGGAAGTGCAAGATCTTGAAGATGAGATAGCAGGCTACGAAACTCGACTTGATAAATTCACGAGAGAAATCGAAGGTTTCGAAGAAGAGATCAAGCGTCAGAAGGACAACATCAAAGAAGCTGAGAAGTTAATCAAGAAGTACCAGGAGCAGCAGATGAACGTACGGAACAACCGTGAGTACGACGCCATCACCAAGGAATTGGAGCTTCAGGACTTGGAGATTCAGGTTTCTAAAAAGAAAATCTCCGAAGCAGGGGTAAAAATTGATCAGCTTAAAGCTGATTTCGAAAAGACGAGCGCAACCAAGATTGACCGTCAAAAGGATCTTGACTTGAAGAAAGAAGAACTTTCTACCATCATTGCTGAAAGCGAATCCGAAGAATCCAAGTTGCAATCTGACAGAGACAAGGCTGCCAAAAAAGTTGAGGAGCGCTTAATCAAGTCCTACACCAAAATCAGAGCAAATGCCAAGAATGGCTTAGCTGTAGTGATGGTTAAAAGAGGTGCTTGTGGCGGTTGCTTCAACACGGTTCCCCCACAGCGTCAGGCGGATATTCGTGAAAAGAAAAAATTGATCGTTTGCGAGCACTGTGGAAGAATCCTTGCCGGTGTTGAAGACGAAAACGAAGAAGAAGCAACAAAAGCAAAAAGAAGAACTGCGAAAGCCTAATTCTCACTTTTATAATTTAAATCTCCGAGCTCCTCGGAGATTTTTTTTTGTCCATTAATTGCCGATTGCTTTTTTTTGTCACCGGTCCACTGTTAACCGTCGACCACATTTTTTTTCTCCCCACTTGAATTTACTGTCGACTGTCGACCGTTAGCCGTTGACCACAATTTTTTTATATCCACTTGCATTCGCACCCGAATTGCCCCTATATTGGAGAGATGAAAAAGATAGTCTTCCTCTTCATTTTCGTATGTACTTACTGCTGGGGCTTTGCAAAAGAGCCGGAGTCGAAGACTTTTTTGGTGCTTTTTAATGAGGAAGAACTTGAATTGCTTCAAACCGATATGGGAAGTATTGCAGCCCAACTCAATCCCTTTTTTCCAACAAAAATCTACGGAGGCAATTCTGAGCCAGCGCTTTTGGTTGAGATTCCCACTTCGGCATTCAATGAATGTCTTCTTGGGGAATACTGGATTAGTTTCTCCGACGGGAGACGTTTTCAATTGCAGCAACTTGCCTTTCGGGTATTTGATCTGAGCGAAAATAAAGCGCTACACCAGCGCTACCTAAGCAGCTATGAGGCGAATTTGGAACAGAAAAAGAAAGCCCTCAAGACCACTAAGCCTGCTTCAAATCCTTAAGATGCGTCTGATCGTTTTCTCGGACTAAAGTAAATCCCCCCGCTTCTTGTTGCTGTAAAAGATACAAACACAAATTCCCGTGTTCGTACTGATCCATGTCCTTCAAGGGGGTGTGACAGATCAAACTCAAAAAAATACGCATGGCTCGGCCGTGCATACACACCAAAATAGTCTCTCCAGGGCCGTTCAGAATGATTTGAATGGCTCGATGCAATCGTTCCGCAACCGAATTGGGACTTTCCCCTCCTGCAATCGCATAGTCTAGGTTACCCTGCTGCCACTGGTGTAGCATCATGCGGTAATATTCCCCCTCCTCGGGTGTCATGGGTGTTCCCTCGTAATCACCCCAAGAAATTTCATTCAGTTCGGATAGCACCTCCACGGGAATCCCCAAATCAATAAACCCTTGGATGGATTGACGGGTACGAATCAGCGCAGAATGGTACAGCTGGTCAAAAGAAATATCTCGGTAGGCGCGAAAAAATGCCTCCGCCTGGGCCCTGCCCGTGGCATTGATCGGTGCATCGATCCCGCTTCCTTGAACTACTCCTTGTAAATTGTAGTCCGTTTGCCCATGTCGGAGCAGGTAAATTTTTTTTAGGTTCAACTTTCTTTAATTTTGTCCAGCCCCCAAAGAAACTGGTTTTAACCCAAATATTCATGGTTTTTCTTTCCCTCCCTACCCTTGAGCAATTGAATACGGTTCGCGTACATACGCTAGTGGATCATATCGGCTTGGAATTCACTGGAATAGGGGAAGATTTTTTAGAGGCAACTTTGCCTGTTGATCATCGAACCATACAGCCCATGGGCTTGTTACATGGAGGTGCAAATGTGGTACTCGCTGAAACCTTGGGTTCGGTGGCTGCGTCCTTGACCCTAGATCGAAGCAAACAGGATTGTGTAGGCCTAGAGATCAATGCCAACCACATTCGGGGGGTCAAATCCGGAAAAGTGAAAGGCACAGCAAGACCCGTGCATTTGGGAAAATCAACCCAGGTATGGGAAATAAAAATTGTCAACGAGGCCGATCAACTCTGCTGCATCAGCAGAATTACAATGGCCATCTTGGATAAAAAATGAATTTAACGGAAGTAGGCAAGGCGATCTCTTTAGAAGAAGTACTGGATGTTTTCCTCTTGGAAGGATTGGCTTCTGCTGGTTCCTTTGCGATTTGGCGTAAGCCATCTACTTCCCAGCTTGGTTTTGTGCAAGACTTCAGTCAAAACCCAAGACGAGTACCCCTTCAATTGGAGGAATTGCCAGCTGGATTTGTGGTGCATCCTTTTGCAGACCAAGAAGACCAAAAAGCATTTTTTATCCAAGCAGACCGCTACGAAAAGCTATCACTGGGTCAACCCCTTCACCAAGAGGACTTGCCCCAATGGATGCTAGCAAGCCGCGATTCCCTTCCGGCTCCTGAACTCAAAAAACAAATTGCCATCCAGTTGGGTAAGCTCCCTCGACAAGCAAATTCAACAGCTGGTCAAGAAAAGGAGCATTTCTTAGACTTGGTACTAAAAGGAATCCAAGCGATTGAGGCAGGTACGCTGGAAAAGATTGTTGCTGCCCGCACCAAGATGATTCCAGTTCCAATTGAATTCGATTTGGGTAAAACCTTAGCCAAGCTATTAGCAAGTTACCCGCATTCCTTTGTCAACTTTTTTCATCTCCCCGGTATTGGCACCTGGATAGGAGCTAGTCCTGAGGTCTTGATCGAAACCAAGGGAGACTACTTTCACACCATGTCACTTGCGGGCACGCAGCCCGCTCAGGGGGACAATCCCTTGAAATCTGCAGCTTGGACTCAGAAGGAAATTGAAGAACAAGCCTTGGTCAGTCGCTACATAGTAGATTGCTTCAAAACCATCCGCTTGCGTGAATACGAGGAGCATGGTCCCAAAACCGTGCTTGCAGGCAACCTTCTCCACCTTCGTTCCGACTTTCGTGTCAACATGCAGACCACGGGATTCACCAACTTAGGCACAGTGATGCTCGAACTCCTCCACCCCACTTCCGCCGTTTGTGGAATGCCTCGGAAAGAAGCCCTAAGCTTCTTAAAAACAGAAGAAGGATGGGATCGTAGTTTCTATGCAGGCTTTATTGGACCTGTTGGAATCGAGCAGGAAACCTCCATCTACGTCAATCTCCGTACCGCAAGCCTCCATCAGACCCATGCCCTCCTTTATGCAGGTGCTGGCGTGACGGAGGATTCGGTGCCTGAAAAAGAATGGGAGGAAACCGAACTGAAGTGCGAAATCATCGGTAAGTTTATCCAAAATCCAGACGCTTGATCCTCCAACCCATCCTTGATTTAGTCGCCATCTGTGCAGCGCAGGGCATTCGGCAGGTAGTGCTTTCGCCTGGTTCTCGATGTGCTCCCCTGACGCTAGCTTTTGCACGACATCCTGAGATGGAGGTTCGAACGATTTCCGACGAGCGCTCGGCCGCCTTTATTGCCTTGGGCATGGCCCAGGAGCTGAAGCAGCCCGTGGTGCTCGTTTGTACCTCAGGATCTGCAGCGCTCAACTACTATCCAGCGATTGCAGAGGCATTTTTTCAAGAGATTCCCTTGCTGATATTGACCGCCGATCGACCGCCGGAGTGGGTGGACCAGTGGGATGGACAAACCATCTTCCAAGAAGAAGTCTATGGCAAGCATGTCAAAAAAAGTTTCAGGTTTCCCGATTCCTTTGCTCACCCAGACCAAGTATGGGGTGCGCAGCGCATCGTCAATGAAGCCATTCACCTGAGTCGGCAATTTCCTGCTGGCCCGGTCCATATCAATATTCCCCTACGGGAACCCTTTTACCCCGAAGTTGGGGAAGTATTCGAGTTTCCTAAGCAGCCCCAGACGTTTCAAATCGAATCTCCAAGCTACAACTTGAGTGCAGATAGCATGAATAGGCTCAAAAAGGAGCTGCAAGGCAAGAGACGTATTCTGCTAGTTCCAGGACAGCAAGGTTCCCATCCCGAACTTCTCCAAGTGTTGGAAGAATTGACACAAACAAAGCAGGTGGTGGTAGTAGCCGACAGCATTTCCAATATGCAAGGGGCTGGCAGCATTACCTTGCACGACCATTGGATCGGAAATGAAGAATTTCAAAACAAACTGCGTCCTGATTTGCTGCTTACCTTTGGGAAATCCATCATTTCCAAGTCGCTCAAATTATTTCTGCGCAAGCAGCAGGTAGCACACTGGCATATCCAAGCGGATGGGCAGGCAAAAGACACCTTTCAGAGCCTTTCAAGGGTGGTGGCTAGTGAGCCCCTTCCTTTTTTGAGGTGGATACTTGGGGAGATTCCGACACAGGATTCCAGCTATTTCCAAAGCTGGCAAAACTTGGAGGCTAGCGTGTCAGGCGCTTTACCTAAAGTTCTTAGGGAAGTGGAATTTGGAGAGTATGGAGCATTAGCTAGGGTCATGGATCGTATGCCTAGCAGCTGTTTGATACATGTGGCCAATTCCATGGCGGTGCGCTACCTGAATTTTCTAGGTAGACGAACTCAGGAGATTTGCTGCAACCGTGGTACTTCTGGCATCGATGGCAGCAGCAGCACGGCAGTTGGCGCTGCCTTTGTTCGCAAGGGACTAGTTACCTTGGTTACTGGGGACATGGCCTTTTTCTACGATCGGAATGCCTTTTGGCACAACTATCCCTTGGCAAATCTGCGCATCATCCTGCTCAACAACCATGCAGGAGGTATCTTCAGATTGATCGATGGCCCCGCGAAGCAACCCGAGTTGGTCGAATTTTTTGAAACCCAGCAGGCTTTGACTGCGGTGCACTTGGCGGCCGAATATGGATTTCAGTATGCTGCTGTCACTACTTCGGAGGAACTGGAGACTGCCTTATCGGAGTTTTACGAACCTAGCCTTCAGCCAAAAATCATAGAAATAGAGAGCAATAGTGCCAGGAATGCCGAAATCCTAAAACAACTGAAAGGAAGCATTGCCTCTTCCTATGCTAACTAGCGCAATTAACTTTATTTCCTATTTTTTCTGAAAGACACGAATGTAGTCCACCTTCATTTCCTGAGGGAAAACCGTACTCCCATCAGGGCTGCCTGGCCAAGTACCACCAACAGCAACATTTAAAATGAAGAAGAATGGCTTTTGAAATTCATTCAATTCCACCGGCCGAATGTCAATGACATGGTATTGGACATTGTCCAATAGCCAAACGATCTTTTCAGCATCCCAAATGATTGAAAAAACATGGTATTCATCATTGAAGATTCCGAAGGGAAGACTTGTTTTTCCCCCATAATTGGCGTTGCTACCGGCATTGTCCCAATGTACGGTCCCGTGAATAGTTCCATCTCTATTTTCTGAACTTCCGCCAACCATCTCCATGATGTCAATTTCTCCGCATTTTGGCCAACTAACTTCAGAGATATTTTCACCCAACATCCACAATGCAGGCCAGATACCTTGTCCTTTAGGTAGCTTGGCTCGGATGTCAACTCTTCCATAGGTGAAAAATTGCTTGCCTTTCGTAATCAATCGAGAAGAAGTGTAATTTCTGGTACCTGCATTTTCCTTTTTTGCGGTGATGACTAGGTTACCATCTTGTAAAGTGGTGTTTTCCTTCTTGTAAAATTCCAATTCCTGATTTCCCCAGCCACATAGAGTGGGACATCCATCCCCTAGTTCGAAAGTCCAGTCAGAAGAAAGTGTAGTACCCGAAAACTCATCTGACCATACCTTAGTGTATCCATCGTAACTATCTGGACTTGTATATCCTGCATTTGGACCCAATCCTAGCAAGGTTGCAGTCATGCTGATGGTCTGAGACGCGACAACATAATCCAAATCTGATGCATGGGCCTGTACATTCAATTGAAAATTACCTCTTTGGGTAAAGGTCTTGGAAGCTGTATTGCCATCCACTCGTTGACTTACCTCCCCTGGAGTACCAAAGTTAACCTTATAAAAAACTGCATTATCAGCTTTAAAATTTGCCTTGACTACGCCATTGCCAAGGTATTCCACGGTCACAACTAGATTGTCTGGCAATTTGACTTGAGGTTCCGAGTCACCATCCGAACAGGAATAAAAAAATGCGGAACCAAAAAGGAGGGTGATTAGAACAAGAAATTTATGCATGGGTTTATTGTTTTGGAACGAAATATAAAGTGAATATGGATTATCCGCAATCCTAACAGAGTGACCAAAGGAACATTAACTCCTGAGTAAAATCACAAAAAAGTAAGTCCCACCCGTCTATTCAGGCCTTCTTCAAAAATTTGAATCAGTTTTGAAAATTAAGAAAGTGTGTTGTGGATCGTGGTCTGTCAACTGTTGACAAAGTTAAATTAACCCCAACACCCTCCCCAAGACCGGATTCCGATTGGTTGTCTTCCAGATCATACTGAGTTCGGTAAATGCAGAAGTGCCTGGGATCACCATACCACGCACGGGCACGGCATAGCCCACCAGGAGCGAGCTGGGTACGATGGCTACTCCCATCCCATTGGCAACTAGGCGAAAGATCGTCAGTGCATGAACTGATTTGTGTTTGATTTTTGGGTGAAAGCCTGCTGCGCTACAAATTCCTAAAATTTGCTCGTAATACTGGTTGGAATAGTCTGAGGAAAATAAAATAAAGGGTGCTTCGGCAAACTGTCCTAAGGAATGAAAATCGGCTGGTTGAAGCGGATGAGCCTGGGGTACCACCAGCGAAAAGGTATCGCGATGCACCACCTTGCGTTGGAGTCCCTCAGGTAAGGAAGCCACACGCACAAATCCTAGGTCCAACTTATCCTTTTGGATTCGATCAATTTGTTCCTGGTTGCTCAATTCCTCTAAGCTCGTCGTAATGGCTGGAAAGCGGGTATTTAATTGGTGGAGTAGATCAGGAAGTACCCGGTTGGCGGCGGAACCTAAAAACCCAATCCGCAGCTCGCCTTCCCGACCTTCGGCAATCTCCTTGACTTGCTGCCCAGTAATCTTGAGGTGGTTGAGCACAAAATCTACCTCCTCTTTCAAGTAGGTTCCGGCCGCGGTCAATTTGACCTGCTTTTTATCGCGCTCAAATAGCGATGCTTGCAACTCCTCTTCCAGCTGTTTGATTTGTCGGCTTAGTCCAGGCTGAGAAATGAATAAGCGGTCTGCTGCTTTTCGGAAGTTTAATTCTTCTGCTACCGCCTTGAAGTAGGTCAAGTGTCTCAGTTCCATTGATGCTTTAAAGGTATCAGTTACTAACAAATATAGTATTACTAGGCATCAAAAAGAAAAAGTAGATTTACAACTATAGGATTATCCGCAATCCTACCATTGGTTTAATAGTAGTGTTATTTACTGCGGCTAATCGTCCACAGGCCACGGTCTGCAGGCAGACGACTGTCAACGGTTCACAACCCACTTACTTGAACCTCAATCCTGATTTTCATGGGTTACTGGTGATAAAGCGGATAATCATAAAAACTAATTCAAAATCCTTCGGGGTTTTGAAAACCCCAAAGGATGATGAAGACATTTCGATACGGTGAAGATTCGTTGACCGCGTCCATAGCTTTAGGCTTGGCGAGAAAAGAGATCCAAGGCGTGCTTCTGCCCGAAACCAAAGCAAAAGTCCAGGCATCTGCAGCGGCTGTGGCAGAAATTGCGGCGGGTGAGCGGATAGTGTATGGAATCAATACCGGCTTTGGACCGCTCTGCACCAGCAAGATATCGGCTGCAGATACCCAGCTCCTACAGGACAACTTATTGAAAAGCCATGCCGTGGGAGTTGGGGAACCCGTGGAGAATGAGATTTCCATCCTCATGTTGGTGCTCAAAGGCCATGCCTTGGCCCAAGGGTTTTCGGGTATTCGACTCGAGACCCTGGAGCGAATTCTCTGGATGGTTTCAGAAGGAATCGCACCCCTCGTGCCTATCCAAGGATCGGTAGGTGCCTCCGGGGATTTGGCGCCCCTCTCTCATTTGTTTTTACCGCTCATTGGGGCAGGCAAGGTCAATTACCGCGGAGAGGTAGTTTCTGCTGGCCTTTTGCTAGAAAAATTAGGAAAATCCCCCTTAACCTTGGGCCCCAAGGAAGGCCTAGCGCTGATCAACGGCACCCAGTTTATGGCTGCCCACGGCGTGAAAGTAGTGGAGCGGATGCACAACCTGCTCAGCCATGCCAACCTCAGTGGTGCGCTGATGATTGAAGGTTTGCTGGGATCCATTGCTCCTTTTTCAGCAGAGCTACATCAGCTTCGTCCCTATATGGGCAATCTCCACGTGGCGCAGACCCTTCACCAGCTCTTAAAAGACTCCGAAATCGTTGCTTCCCATGCCAATTGTTCCCGTGTGCAGGACCCTTATTCCTTACGTTGCATGCCCCAGGTGCATGGCGCAAGTTGGAATGCTTACTTGCACTTGAAGCAAACCCTTGAAATCGAAATCAACGCTGTGACCGACAATCCGGTGGTTTTTGATGCCCAGCATACCATCTCGGGAGGGCATTTTCATGGGCAGCCCATTGCCTTGCCTTTGGACTATGCCACCCTAGCTGCTTCCGAGATCGGAAATATTTCCGACCGACGCATTTACCTTTCCATTGAAGGCAGTACCCCTGGGGTGCCCAAACTTTTGCTCAAAGAAACTGGGCTAAATTCTGGAATGATGATTCCCCAATACACCACAGCTGCATTGGCCTCAGAAAACAAAGGGCTTTGTTTTCCCGCATCTGCCGACTCCATCCCCACCTCCTTGGGTCAGGAAGACCACGTCAGTATGGGGAGCATCAGTGCACGGAAAGCACTTCGGGTAATTGACAATGTGGAAAAAATTATTGGAATTGAGTTGCTGTATGCCGCTCAGGCTATGGATTTCCATGCACCACTCCGATCGGGCAAAATCTTGGATGCTATTTACCGCAGAATACGCAAAGTAATTCCGACTCTTGAGAAAGATCGGATTTTGTACGAGGACATGGAAACAGCTATCAATCTGGTGAAAGGAGGATCGTTGCTCGCATTGGCGCATCAGGTGGCCCAAGAAACGGGTGCTCCTTACCAAACTGAGTGGTCTACCCTTTTTGATTATTGATGACCATGAAGAAACTAATTGGACCCATTTGCCAAGTCCTCAGCCTGGATCAGCTGCCGCTGAGAGGAGCCCTCCGGGACGAGCAACTCGAAATCATATCCCAGGCAGGAATCCTGGTGGAGGGAGCACATATCGTGAAAGTGGGTTCTTGGGAGGAACTGAAACAGGCATTCCCCGAAGTGGAAATCCATGAACTAGTCGGGGACTATGTCGCCCTTCCTGGCATGGTGGACTGCCATACCCATTTGTGTTTTGGGGGAAGTCGCTCTCGGGATTTTGCCTTACGAAATGCAGGCAAGACTTACCTCGAAATCGCACAAGCAGGGGGAGGAATATGGGATACTGTCACCCAAACGCGCAGTTTGGATCAGGAGAAGCTGGCAGGCATCACGGCCAAGCATGCCAATCGGCTTTTGTCCGAAGGGGTCACTACACTTGAAGTGAAAAGCGGCTATGGACTTTCCGTGGCGGAGGAGTTGAAAATGCTTCGCGCAATCCAGCAAGCATCTGATCAAACTGCTGCAGATTTGATTTCGACTTGTTTGGCGGCTCACCTTTGCCCCAAAGATTGGCAAGGGAGTCCTACCGACTATTTAAATGAAATTGCCAGTCAGCTTTTTCCAGTGTTGCAGGCCGAAAACTTGTGTACGCGAATCGATGCGTTCGTAGAGAAAAGTGCATTTTCTCCAGAAGAAATAACTCCCTACTTGGAAAAAGCAAGCCAACTCGGCTTTGACTTGACGATCCATGCCGACCAATTCTCCTGCGGGGGATCCCAGGTAGCGGTTGCGCTTGGGGCTCGTTCCGCAGACCACTTGGAAGCTTCGGGTGAACTTGAAATTCAAGCCCTTGCTAACTCTACCACAGTAGCCGTGGCATTGCCAGGCGCCTCCATCGGATTGGGAATGGCCTTTACGCCAGCACGCAAACTATTGGATCAGGGAGCCATTTTGGCGATTGCCTCCGACTGGAATCCCGGTTCAGCACCCATGGGTGATTTGCTGACGCAGGCTTCGATCCTGGCCACCTTTGAGAAATTGAGCACGGCAGAGGTCCTTGCGGGAATCACGTACCGTGCTGCAGCAGCCCTAGGCTTAACGGATCGTGGAAAATTGACTACAGGTCAATTGGCTGATTTTATCCTTTTCCCAACTGCTGATTACCGCGAAATCCTGTACCAGCAGGGAAAAATGAAACCGGGGGAGGTATGGAAGAAAGGAGAAAAAGTAGAGGCAAGAAATTAGAAACAAGAGTTTAGACTCCATTGTGAACCAAACAAAAATTCCTGTTCTAGATACTAGAGACTTTACACCTCTCTTCAAATATCGAACACCGAAGGCCGATTGAAGAATGAAGAAGTGGGAAACATTCAAATATGCCAGAAGCAGAACTTCCAACCTAGCAGAATTTAGTCTAATCTCTTAGGTCTCGGTTCTTGCATCTACGCTAATGTCGAACACCGATTGAAGATTATTGAATTGAAAATTAATTAAACAGCTTAGACACATAGTCTCTTTTCTATGTGCCTATGTGGCTAAAAATAAAAACTTCTTGGTTCTTTCTTTTACTTAAATATCGATTGTTGAACGCAGATTGAAGAATAATGAATGAAGGAAAACTAGTCTCTTGAGTCTGCAGGCTTTTAAGTCTCGGTTCTTGTCTCTTGCTTCTTGCTTCTCAATACTTGATATCACCCTATGCTATTTAAAACCCTTATCCGCCAAGGAATTCCCAGCCAATTGCCTCCCAAAAAAGAGCGGAGCGCGGGCATTTCCCATGCGCCCAAGCGCAAAGACCTGTTGACGACAGACGAGAAAAAATTGGCACTGCGGAATGCACTGCGCTATTTCCCCAAAGAATGGCATGCCACCTTGGCGCCTGAATTTTGGGAGGAACTCCAAAATTACGGGCGCATCTACATGTACCGCTTTATGCCAGACTATGCGCTCAAGGCTAGACCCCTAACAGAATACCCAGCAAACTGTGCCCAGGCAGCAGCAATCCAATTGATGCTTCAAAACAACCTGGACCCGGCCGTGGCACAACATCCGGAGGAATTGATTACCTACGGGGGCAATGGAGCGGTATTTCAAAACTGGGCGCAGTACCTGCTCACCATGCGGTACCTTTCCGAAATGACCGAAGAACAAACGCTCCACCTCTATTCAGGGCATCCCATGGGACTTTTTCCCTCCTCCAAAGACGCGCCGCGCGTGGTGGTCACCAATGGGATGATGATCCCCAACTACTCCAAACCAGAGGACTGGGAACGCTTCAATGCCCTCGGCGTCACGCAATACGGACAGATGACCGCAGGATCTTTCATGTACATCGGTCCTCAAGGCATCGTCCACGGCACCACGATCACAGTCATGAATGCCTTTCGAAAGAAATGGGGGCAAGGTTCCCCCAAAGGCAAACTTTTCCTCACTGCAGGATTGGGTGGTATGAGCGGAGCCCAGCCAAAGGCGGGCAACATTGCAGGTTGCATCACTCTATGCGCTGAAATCAACCCTGCGGCGGCCTACAAGAGACACCAACAAGGTTGGGTAGACGAACTTATCGATAACCTAGATCTCCTCGTAGCGCGCGTAAAAAAGGCCAAAGCGGACCTAGAAGTTGTTTCCATCGCCTACCTAGGCAATGTGGTAGACCTTTGGGAGCGACTGGATCAGGAAAAAATACAGGTCGAACTTGGTTCGGACCAAACCTCACTGCACAACCCATGGGCAGGGGGATACTATCCCGTGGGACTTTCTTTCGAGGAATCTAATCGCCTCATGGTGGAAGATCCACAAGCCTTCAAACACAAGGTGCAGGAATCCCTGCGTCGGCAGGCAGCTGCCATCGAGAAGCATGTAGCAAGAGGAACCTACTTCTTCGACTATGGAAATGCCTTTTTACTGGAAGCCTCCCGCTCTGGAGCCGCAGTGGTTGGTGATCAAGGAAATGAATTCCGTTACCCGAGCTATGTTCAGGATATCTTGGGTCCAATGTGTTTTGATTATGGATTTGGACCCTTCCGATGGGTGTGTACCTCTGGGAACCCCGAAGACTTGCGCAAAACGGATCAATTGGCTGCAGGGGTGTTGCAGGACCTTTTAGCTACAGCTCCAGCTTCCATTGCCCAGCAATTGCAGGACAACCTTACTTGGATCCAGGAAGCTGAAAAGAATAAGCTGGTAGTTGGTAGCCAAGCGCGCATCTTGTACGCAGATGCGGAAGGGCGAGCAAAAATCGCCTTGGCCTTCAATGAGGCCATAGCCTCAGGGCAGCTGTCCGCCCCAGTGGTATTGGGAAGAGACCACCATGACGTGAGTGGAACCGATTCCCCTTACCGGGAAACGAGCAATATCTACGATGGCAGCCGATTTACGGCTGACATGGCCGTTCACAACGTGATTGGTGACAGTTTCCGTGGTGCCACCTGGGTATCCATCCACAACGGTGGCGGCGTAGGCTGGGGAGAGGTCATCAATGGGGGATTTGGGCTGGTCTTGGATGGCAGCGAAGCTGCAAGCAGAAAAGTTCAATCCATGCTCTTCTTTGACGTAAATAACGGCATTGCACGACGCGCCTGGGCGCGAAATAGCGGTTCGATCGAAGCCATACAGCGAGAGATGGACCGAAGTCCTCAGCTCCAGGTAACTATTCCACAGCTCGTAGAGGATCAAATAATTGAAAATCTAATCCAGTAATTTGGGCCTAGCCTTAAAAATATAAGATAAGTCTATAATTTTAGTAGATTTGTAGACAACTAACCAAACCTATTGAGTCCAAATGAACTTACATCAAAACCCATCTCCTTCGCAATGGACAGGTAGAAAATCCAGTTTACCTGAATACTGGCACCAAGTGATCCAAATCCTTCCCAACTTAGCTTTTGAAGCCTCAGCAGCAAAAAAAGTGGGTCTTATGGGGTATTCCGGAGAAGAAGGTGTGCGCCGAAACCAAGGCAGATTGGGTACAGGTGAGGGTCCTGCCGCAATTCGAAAGGGGCTGGGTACTTTGGCGCACCATTTGCCCGAAAATCTTCCCATTCTTGACTATGGCGATATTTTTACCTGGGAGGGAGATTTGGAGGCCACGCATCAGGTGATTACCGACTTGACCTACCAACTATTGAAGAGCAATCACTTTCCAGTTTGGCTGGGTGGAGGCCATGATCTGGCCTTTGCACATGGATCAGGTGTCCTGCAATTTGCCCAAGAAAATGGCAAAAAACTGGGGATCGTCAACCTAGATGCACACTTTGACTTGCGTCCCTTGGTAGATGGAAAAGGACATTCAGGATCCCCTTTCTACCAGTTGGCAAGCAACTTTCAAAGCCAGTTTCACTACCTCGCCCTCGGGATACAACGGGCAGCAAATCCCAAGTCACTTTTCCAAGCGGCTGAAAAACTGAATACCAAATTCTTGGTGATGGAGGATTTCCGTTTACAGCGATGGGAATATATTGAGGAACAAATCAGCTGGTTTCTGGATCAGGTAGATGCACTTTATTTGAGCGTGGATTTGGATGGTTTTTCATCCGCCTTTGCGCCAGGTGTTTCCGCTCCATCGCCGATGGGATTTGATCCTGAAGTGGCCTTTAAAGTTTTTGACTTATTGGGAAAAAGTAAAAAATTGATCTCCCTAGATGTGGTGGAACTGAATCCTACCTACGACCAAGACCAAGCCACTGCACGGCTGGCTGCTCGCTGTGTGGAGTACGTTTTACGAAAGAATTTTGGGTGAGGGAATCGGGTGAATGAGGGTGTTAAAAAAGGGAAAGATATCATTTGTAATTAATCCCCCCTGCCCCCTTGTAAGGGGGAGTCAAGTGAGCTGATCCTCAGTTATTGATTAAGCAATTATTTTTTTTTGAATTGGATTACAAAGATTCCTTTTATAAAAAATTATTTGTAAAGCCGGTGATGCGACTCCCCCTTGACAAGGGGGTTAGGGGGATTTAGGCTAAAATTTTAAGCACTTTGCAACCAAAAAAATTGACAAAAAAGAGCCTAACTTTCTGAAGTTAGGCTCTTTTTTACTTTAATTCAATTAAGGTATCCATTTGATTTTCTTGAAATTAGGCTTTCTCTTTTCAAGAAATGCATTACGCCCTTCTTGGGCCTCTTCGGTCATGTAGGCAAGGCGGGTGGCCTCTCCTGCAAAGACCTGTTGGCCTACCATTCCATCATCGGTGAGGTTCATCGCAAACTTGAGCATCTTGATGGAAGTGGGTGATTTGGCGAGGATTTCCTGTGCCCAATCGTAAGCGGTATTTTCTAAGTCAGCATGGGGAATTACGGCATTGACCATGCCCATATCCATGGCTTCCTGCGCAGAATAATTTCTTCCCAAAAAGAAGATTTCTCGGGCCTTCTTTTGGCCTACCATCTTGGCTAAATAGGCAGATCCATAGCCCCCATCAAAACTGGTGACATCTGCATCGGTTTGCTTGAAAATAGCATGCTCGGCACTTGCCAAGGTCAAGTCGCATACGACATGCAAACTATGCCCCCCACCTACGGCCCAGCCCGGAACCACGGCAATCACCACCTTGGGCATAAAGCGAATCAAACGCTGCACTTCCAAGATGTTCAACCGGTGGTAGCCATCCTCCCCTACATAGCCCTGGTGCCCTCTGGCACGCTGATCACCACCCGAACAAAAGGCCCATTTTCCATCCTTGGAAGAAGGGCCCTCGCCGGAAAGCAAGATCACACCGATGGAGGTATCCTCCTGTGCATCGTAAAATGCATCGTAGAGTTCGGAGGTGGTTTTTGGGCGAAAAGCATTCCGTACATCCGGTCGGTTGAAAGCAATGCGCGCGACGCCATTGCACTTTTTATAGGTGATGTCCTCGTATTCCTTGGCCGTAATCCAGTTGATCATGATCGTTTGATTTAAAAATCACATTTTTGTGCAAGTTAACCGAAGCGTTCGAAATTTGTTAGTACTCTAATTCCCTTTTGCTCGTCCAATTCGCGCATGTTTCAACTTCGCTACCAGTCGCATCATTTAAGCAGAACCCAATCCGCCCTTCCAGACTTGGAGGAGCTGCCTGAGTTTGCTAAAGATGCCTTTACTTTCTGCAAGGACTGGCTAGCAGGCAAGGATCGATTTATACAGGCTACCTCTGGCTCTACGGGAGTACCCAAACTTCAGGAAATCACACGACAGCAACTAGAAGCCAGTGCAACAGCTACAGGTACATTTTTCGGTGTAGATTCGGAGTTTAAGTTGCTCTGCTGCCTCAACCCTGCTTACATCGCAGGAAAGATGATGCTGGTGCGTGCGCTGGTATGGGACTGTAAAATCATACTCGTAGAACCCAATGCAGATCCATTGGCAACGCAAGAGGTACCTTTTGATCTCGTGGCTATGGTGCCCTTGCAGGTTGAAACCTGCCTTTCCGCCCCTTCCAGCCTTGAAAAACTTAAAGCCATCCAAACGGTATTGATTGGTGGAGCCCCACTCTCTGATTCCTTGCAGACGGCTTTGAATCAGGAAGGCATTACAGCCTGGCAGACTTTTGGCATGACTGAAACGGTCTCACACATCGCGTTGGCTCCCATAGGAATTGGAGAATTGATTTACGAAGTCCTACCTGGGGTAGAAATCGGTATATCAGAAAATCAATGCCTTTGGATCCAATCGCCTATGAGCGGATCTGAAAAAATACAGACGAATGATGTAATTGAACTTAGGTCAAAAAATTCTTTTGTTTGGCTAGGTAGAGCAGATTTTGTGGTTAATTCTGGAGGAATCAAGCTTTTTCCGGAACAACTCGAGAAAAAAATCAATGCTTGGATGGCGGCTAGGTATCCGGGGGTATCCTACTACTTTTTTGGAGAGTCAGACGATCGGCTAGGACAGCGCTTGGTGCTGTATGTAGAAGGAGAAGCAACTCAATTCAACCTAGAAGTCCTGGAAGAGGAGCTAAAGAAACTTTTGGGCAAGTTTGAAGTTCCAAAACAAATCTACCTCATCCCCCGATTTACATACACAGCAACTGGGAAGATCAACAGACAGCAAACCGCCAAGCCATCATGAAATACCTCTTTTTTTTCCTTGCCTTCTGTTTTTGTACGGTAGTATCCGCACAGACCACCAGCTCCATACAAGTGCAAATTCAGGGGGCTAGCAGTGATCAAGGGATGATTCGCGTTTTACTTTTTTCAGGTGCGACAGGATTTCCCGATCAAGTGAGTCGAGCGGCAAAGAGTATTTCCCTACCTCCAAAAAATAAGCAGGTGGCCTTTACGATTCCTGACTTGGCTCCAGGCACCTATGCACTTGCAGTCATACACGATCAGGATGGTAATGGCAAATTGAGCAGCAATGCGGTGGGGTATCCCGTCGAAAAATTTGGCTTCTCCAACAATCCCAAGGTTTATTTCAGCCCTCCCTCTTTCGAAAAAGCTGCTTTTCCTTTAGGGAAAACTCCAATCAAGGTTACCATTAGCCTACGCTAATCGATATTTCGAAGCCAGCCCGTGATGGAAATTCGTTCTTTCTGGGTTGGCATGACCTCGTGAGGAATCTCTTCACTCAAAAACACCACGAGTCTACCCCCAACTGGAAGTACATCTTCTATCCGTTCGCTTCCATCTTCCTGGGGGAAATACATCCGCAACTGTCCTCCATCTGCTTCTTTCCAGGCGTCGTTGAGGTACAAAATGACTGTTACAATCCGGTGGGGTACGGCATGAAACTGATCCAAGTGGCGCTTGTAAAAAGATCCAATGGGATAGCGTGCAAAGTGGCCTTCAAACGATTTTAATCCAAGAAAACAGCGACGGTTGAGCACCTGCTTCAGTTCTTCTATTCTCTCCCAAAAAATAAGTTGAAGTGGGCTCAAAGCACTAGGCTCCATCCAGAGTACCTCGTCACTTCTGATTTCGGCACGAACTTGCTTCTGATCTCCCTTTCCAACTGCTGCTTTTTTAAATTGACCCAGATTCAATAAATCAGTTTGCTCCTTCAAAAGTGCCTTTCGATACGATTGATCCACAAAATCATCTACGATGACGTAGGAATTTTGGTAAATGGCTTGACTGATGTAATCGAGTTGGTCTTCCATAGATGGCGGCTTGCGCAGGCAAAATAACCAGTTAAATCCCTAAAAAACCATACTTTTGTGAAAAGCTACACCGATGAGTTTACATCCCAGTACCACAGGACTTGTGTTGGAATACGATTCAGGAATTATTCCTCCACCGTTCAGTCATGTATTTCGGCTTGCCTTGGATTGGTCCAAGGGCAACTTAAGTGCCCAACTTGACCTGCATTACACCGATCGGGAGGAACTCACGGAACAAGAAATTTTTGACGAGGGCTTTAGTTTGGAGGATGATTACCGATTCCAAGGAAATGTACCCTCGGTGTGGATTGGGCCAATCAAGCAACTTCTGCAGGCGAGTCGCTGGACCAAAAAAGGGATAGACGAGGGAGGAATTACCTTGACGCCCATGGAAGGAAGCAAAAGCGAAGGGTTAAAGATTCCTTCTAACCAAGAGGAATGGCAGCTAATGGCTCAGGATCTGATTCAGGCCATTTACGAGCTCGAAAAAAAAGAGGCTCCACTTACTGTTCAATACAGAAAAGTAGAGCGTGAGCAAATCCTAGACCTGAGTTTGACCATTCATTTCTCAAACAGAGAGGCAGTGATCCTCCGCTCAGATGTTTCCAAGAAGATTTCCTGGGAAGGGGCCATTGACTTGATGAAATTTGTTTTTATGCCTGATTACCGCTATGAACAAGCCAAAGATACTCCGGGGAATAAACGAGGGTCCTACATTGAATGTGGAGATGGCTTTTGGCACGAGTTGGGCAAAGGCGTGGTCAACAGCCATGCTTCGGTAGATGCAGTAGGCAAAATCAAAGCAGGCTTTGATCGATTGCTGGATACCAACTAAGGTTACCTGTAAATTTTACCCCCAATCCTGAACTAGTAGTATCGCTGAGTTAGCCTGTAATTCGCTTTAGGTCCGCGTGAATATCTCGAATCATCTCTCCTAGATCCTCTAAGTTCAAGGGCTTCTTTTTATCCCCAGGGTTCGGAAAGTCCGTACTGATAAAGGCCTTGGCTTCCCATACTTCCAATACCTCTTCGGCACGCACTTCGTAAGGCTTGTAAACCTCGTTGTCCGAAACCAAAAATAACTTTCCGTTTTCTGCGAGGTAATTGAACACCCGTTTGTAGACTACTCCTTCCGTTTGGGTGACCAAAACGTAGGTTCTCCCGCTCTTGATCTCTTGAAGCTGGTCCACATAGGTACCGATGACAATCGTGCCCGAAATCAAGGGAAGCATGGAATCACCTGCAAGTTCAAAAGCCCGATAGGTGGCTTGTCTGGACAGATTGGGTAGGTGAAACTGAGGTAGGGTCTCCATATACTCTGGATCCGCAAATCCATTGAGGTAGCCAGCAGAAGCTTTCTGAGTTACCCAAGTAATGTTCTCCCGATCGGAATCGTCCGCAGCAATGGTCAACACCTGCAGGTTGCGTGGCTGAAGGGCCATCCTGCCTCTGGATTCAATATCATGAGACAAAAACTCCTCCACTCCTACTCCCAGCAAATTGCATAGTGTCAGTAGGGTTGACAATTTCGGTTCAGAGCGACCATCTTCATAAGCAGAGATCATCGTGCGCTGCACATCCAATTGCTCTGCAAGTTCGGTTTGGGTTAGGTTCTTCTGTTTTCTCAGAAAGCGAAGGTTAGCGGCTAGGTAATTCATGCGGAAAAAAGGTAAAAGTGGTGATCATCTTGACTGGGTGCAATGGATAAAAAAGGATTGTCCTGAAGCAAGGCTTCCCTTCTGCGGGCCATGCGGACTTTGATCTCTTCTAAGATGTCTCCTACTGACTTAGTCTCGTGCAAGAGCAAGTATCCGTATTGGGGATTCTCCTCGTCCTCAATAAAAAACTTGACCTGGCAATTGCCTGAATTCAGGGCTTTGGTCGTGATGCGAATGGAAGCGGATTCGTTCATGTGCGTGACGTTTACAGGTGCTAAAGTAATAATGTTACTTTAATAAACATTGTTATGTTTTTAAAATAAACATATTTTGAGACAGTAATTGTCGGAAAATGCAAAAATAGACCAAAAATCAAAGCTGAAAATTCGAAAAAAGGTCCTTTTGCTCGTTAAACCGAAAAATCAACCGCTCAGCCAATACTCGAAAATTCTAAACCTTTTCACTCCTTTCTTTGTAATCAGAAGTAGCGGATGGCAAGAACTCCAAGAGCACTTCTGTCCCACGCCAACTATGAAATACCTTTTACTTACGATTGCCTTATTTTTTGGTCTGCTTGAATTGCAGGCACAAACCTACAGTCTCAAAGGAACGGTCCTAGAGGCTAGGAAATCAGAACCCATTGCCTATGCCAACATCTTGCTGCTTCGGGTTTCTGATTCTACTCAGGTAGCCGGAACCATCTCAGAGGTAGACGGACAGTTTGAGATTAACTCCATCAAAGAGGGGGTCTACCTGTTTAAAGTCCAATACCTTGGTTACCAAGTCTTGTTCAGAACCTTAGACATTCAATCGGATATCCAACTAGGAACCCTTTCCCTTCGGGAAGAAGAGCAAGCGCTCTCTGAGGTGATTGTAGCTGCTAGTCGGGCCACCGGCTCCCAAAAAAATGATACCACTCTCTTCAATGCGGATGCTTTCCGAACCATGAAGGATGCAAGCGCCCAGGTTTTGATTGAAAAATTACCAGGAGTAATTTCAGAAGGGGGCATTCTGCAGGCCCAAGGAGAGAATATCGCCCAAATTCTCGTGGACGGCAAACCTTTTTTCGGCACGGATGTGCGCGCAGCCCTTCAAAACCTTCCCGCGGAAGTCATTCAAAGCATTGAGATTTTTGACCAGAAAAGTGAGAAATCCCAAGTTAGTGGATTTGACGATGGAGAGCGCCTCAAAACAATTAACATCATCACCAAACCCAACCGACGAAAAGGACAGTTTGGAAAGACTACCGCAGGTATCGGTTCCGAAGACCGCTACCTTGCTGGAGTCAGCATCAATGCATTTAACGAGGACCAGCGCATTACACTCACTGGACTTGCCAACAATATCAACCTCCTCAACTACTCCAGCGATGCAGCCACACAATCCCAATCCGATGGGAGACCGCAAGAAGGGATTGTTACCACTTCCATCCTGGGCTTGAATTACAGTGACCTTTGGGGACCTCATCTCAAAATCACTGGAAACTACAATTACACCAAAAATGAAAATTTGGGGGTTGTCAATCGCGTTCGTGACTTTGTAACCTCAGACCAATCGGATATCAGCTACACCGAAAACGCACGCGATACCCGAATCAATCAGCGCCACGAGGCAAATCTGAGGCTGGAATATACGCCCAACGACAAATTCAAAATCTTCTACATTCCCCGACTTTCGGCCAATTTGGAAACGGAGAATTCTTCTTTCCTTGGACAAACGGCTGACCAGACCAAGCCCATCAACCAGGTAGAAAATCAGCGCACAGGCAACTACCAAGATTATGATTTTGTGAATCGCCTAATCGTAAGCCGAAAATTCAATACCCCTGGCCGGTCAATTACCTGGAGAACGATCGTCAACCGTGGCTGGAACTTGGACGACTCCGAGCGATTGGCTACCAGCCAATTTTTCGATCCAACCGGAAATAGAACGGAAGTATTGAACCAGCAAACGAGCAGGGAACGGCTCGGAACGCGCTGGGAAACGGGCCTTTCCTACACCGAAAAAATTGGAAAAGCAGGTCAATTGGAACTTGAATACGAAATCGGAAACCGAACCAACGACTCCGACCAACGGGTATACAACAGAAAGGAAGAAGATTTTGGTTTTATACAAGAACTGGATACACTTCTCACCAACGTTTACTTCAGCGACTACCTCACCCAGGAAACCGAATTGGGATACCAATACAGCACGGAGAAATTGAAATTTCAAACGGAGTTGCAATACCAATATGCCAAACTGGACAACAGACAGGATTTTCCCAAGACTTTTGACTTGCAACGGAACTTCTCTGCTTTTCTCCCTACCCTACGCTTGGAATACAAATTTAGTCCAAACACCAACCTACAGCTCGATTACGATACTCAAACAGCTGAACCAGATATTCGGCAGCTGCAACCTGTTATCAACAACAGCAACCCGCTTCAGGTACGTACAGGAAACCCAGACTTGGATCAATCCTATAGTCAGGAAGTACGTCTTCGCTTCCGCAGTCAAAATCCCGACACCGACAAAAACTGGTTTCTATTTGCCAGCTCCACCCTGACCAATCGCTTTATCAGTAACAGTACCTTGATTGCCAGCCAGCCAATTGATCTAGCAGAAGGCATCACCTTGCAAAAAGGAGCTCAATTGCTCAAACCAGTCAACTTGGACGGCTTCTGGGAGATACGCTCCTGGGCCAACTATGGGATGCCTTTGGAATTTATCAAGTCCAAGTTAAACCTCAATGCAGGGGGTGGGATGACCAGAAGACCTGGTCAGGTCAACGACCGAATTGGGTTCACAAACTCCCAACGTTTGAGTACTGGTATTTCCATCGCCAGCAGCATCAGCGAAAACCTAGACTTCAATCTTTCTGCACGCTCCTCTTTCAACCGCTCGGAAAATACGCTCAACACGAATCTAAATACAGATTTTTTTCAGCAACGCTTCCGACTCAACTTCAATTGGATCATTTGGCAAGGCATCATCTACCGACTTGACTTAAACCACCAGATCAACTCAGGATTGAATGCAGGCTTCAACACCAACTTCTCACTAGTAAACATGAGTTTGGGTAAAAAAGTCTTCAAAAACCAGCGCGGAGAGGTCAGCATCCTAGTCTATGACCTACTGAACCAGAATGCCAACATCCGTAGAAATATCACGGAAACTTTTATCGAGGACATTCAAACGAACGTCCTTCAACAGTATTTTATGCTTTCCTTCACCTACAACATCCGTCGCTTTAGCAAAGGGATGGATGAAGATAAGTACAAGGAAATGTATCAAGATGAGAATCAGGACTAGCCAAAAACACAGTCCCTTCCAATCCTTATTTTTTAAAGTGCCCTTTGAGTAAAGCCAACTTATCCGCCATTGAACCTTCTGGCTCGGGGATAGGTCGTTTGACTTCCTGAGTGACAGGCTTTTTCGGAGGGTTGGCTCCAAAAGGATCTGCCTTTCGACTTAAGGCAATGCGCTTGCGTGCGATATCCACTTCCAAAACGGTGACCTCTACCTGCTGGGCCACTTTAACCACCTCGTTGGCATCTTTGATATAGCGATCGGCCAAGTGACTCAAGTGGATCAGACCATCCTGGTGTACGCCGATATCTACAAAAGCCCCAAAGGCGGTAATGTTAGTCACGATACCCGGTAGCTTCATCCCCACTTTCAAATCCGCCATGGAGTTGACTCCATCTTGAAATTGGAATACCTCGAAACTGGCGCGGGGATCTCTTCCTGGCTTGGCCAATTCCTCCAAGATGTCTTGAAGAGTCGGGATTCCCACCGTCTCGGAAACATACCTCTGGAGAATAATCTGGCTGCGCAGGGCTTCTGAACTCATCAAGTCCTGCACCGAGGTCTTGAGATCCTTGGCCATTTGCTCCACCAGTTCGTAGCGCTCGGGATGCACTGCAGATTGATCTAGCGGATGGGTTGCTTGTCGAATTCGCAAAAATCCAGCGGCCTGCTCAAAGGCCTTATCTCCCAATCGTGGTACTTTCTTGAGTTGCGCTCGGCTCTTGAAAGGCCCAAACTCCTGGCGAAAAGCCACGATATTTTGTGCCAATTGAGGTCCTAGACCAGACACATAAGTGAGCAACTCTTTTGAGGCGGTATTGACCTCCACGCCTACCTTATTTACTGCCGAAATTACGGTATCATCCAAGGAGTTTTTTAAGGCTTGCTGGTCCACATCGTGTTGGTACTGCCCTACCCCGATGGATTTGGGGTCAATTTTGACCAACTCCGCCAAGGGATCCATCAACCTTCTGCCAATGGATACCGCTCCTCTCACAGTGAGGTCCAGGTCTGGAAACTCGTTTCGCGCCACCTCGGAGGCCGAGTAAATCGAAGCTCCCGATTCATTGACAAGTACGACCTGCACCGACTTGCTCAGTCCCAGGCTTTTCACAAAAGCTTCTGTTTCCCGTCCAGCAGTGCCGTTACCCACAGCAATGGCTTCCACACCAAATTTCTCCACCAAGGTTCGGATGCTTTGACCTGCAGCGGCAGTTTGTCGCTGTGGCTCGTGCGGATAAATATTTTCGTAATGCAGGAGTTGTCCCTGTGCCCCTAGGCAAACCAGTTTACAACCGGTACGGAAACCAGGGTCGATGGCCATCACCACTTTTTCCCCCAGCGGGGCGCCAAGGAGGAGTTGACGAAGGTTCTCGGCAAATACACGGATCGCTTCTTCGTCAGCTTTCTTTTTCGTTTGTAGGCGAATTTCTGTTTCAATACTCGGCTTGAGAAGGCGCTTGTAGGCGTCTTTGATCGCTATTTTTACTTGCTCCACGCATGCATTGCTCCCACCAGTCAGAATTTCCCTTTCCAATACCGCAACAGCCGTTCCCTCTTCTGGAAGTGCGTCCAAGAGCAAAAACCCTTCTTTTTCCCCGCGACGCATGGCTAAGACCCGGTGAGATGGGGCAGTTTTGATGGGCTCGGACCAGTCAAAGTAGTCCTTGTACTTGGCCGCTTCCGCTTCCTTGCCTGCAATCACGCGGGAAGCAAACACCCCCTCTTTCAAAAACAAGTTGCGGAGGTTGCCACGCACTGCAGCATTTTCACTGATCCACTCCGCGATAATATCCCGGGCACCTTGCAAGGCCTCTTCGATGGAATTCACCTCCTTTTCGGCATCGAGGTACTTGGAGGCTTCGCTTTGAATATCCAAGGGATGCTGCGCAAAAATACGCGTTGCCAAGGGCTCCAATCCCTTTTCTTTGGCCACAGAGGCCTTGGTCTTGCGCTTGGGTTTGTAAGGCAGGTAAATATCCTCTAACCTAGCCATGGTTTCTGCTTGATCGATGGCTTTTTTCAGTTCGGGCGTCAACTTCCCTTGTTCCTCAATCGACTTAAGTATGGCCTCTCGACGCTTATCCAATTCCTTCAGTTGCTCCAGTCGATCCCGAATGGCAGCGACTTGCACCTCATCTAGGCTCCCAGTGGCTTCCTTGCGGTAGCGGGAGATAAAGGGCACCGTGGCTCCCTCTTCGAGTAAGGCACTTGTCGCACGGACCTGCTGTGCGGTAATTCCTAGTTCTGCGGAAATCTTGATTTCGTAATTCATGTGAGGGTACTGGGATTTTATAGGTACAAGATACAGTTGGAAATCAAGAGAACCAGTTAAAATGTGCGCTAGGTCACTAAGATTCTGAATTTCTGGAGGTAAATTTAAGGTTTGTATAGGTGGTCAACTGCTTACGGTTGACTGCCCACAGCCGATTGTGGTAGTACATCGATTTGAGTCTGCGATTTTGGGTGCTATCGATCGCCTAAGTACCATAGCTTTTAAAAAAAGGGCAATAGACATCTAAATAATACCCAGCGCAGGGGGCCTGCGGCAGTATAGAAAATGGATTGGAAAAAGGAACTGAAGTCTTGGGGCGCAATTTTGGCTGTTTTTGCATTTTTATACTTTTCAGGCCTACTCCCAGTGATTCAAGGTGCCTTGCAATCTGTCTTGCTCGCCACAGGGGTGATGAAGCCCAGCCTTGAGGTACCAGACCTTACCGACCAAAAGTTTGACTACCGCGGAAAGTTTACCGATTTTAAGGGCAATACCATCGACCTGCAATCCTACCGAGGCAAAACCGTATTCATCAACCTGTGGGCTTCTTGGTGTGGTCCTTGCCGCGCAGAGATGCCCCATATTTCCGATCTTTACGATGCGGTGAAGGATACTCCTGATCTTGAATTTTTGATGATTGGCCTAGACGAAAACAAACAAAAAAGTCAGGAATTTATGGAGGGAAAAAGTTGGTCCTTTCCAGTGGTCCATGCGAGTTACGGTTTGAATACCAGTTTACAAAGCGAGTCCATCCCCACCACCCTAGTGGTCAACAAGGAAGGTAAAATCGTCTTTTACCAGCAAGGAATGAGCAACTTCAATACGGAAGAGTTCAAGACTTTTTTACGAGGTCAATAATTCCAGAAAATCGATTAGGTATTTACCTTCCAAACGGGAGCTCCCGCGTCCAAGATTTCTTTGCCCCAGATCGGGAGTTCAGTTTTGATGCGCTCCACCAACTCATCGCAGGCCTGCATGGCTGCTTTTCGGTGTTTGGAAGAGGTAAACACAAAGAGGCAGATTTCTCCCACCTTGATTTCTCCAAGGCTATGGTAGATGTGCATACAGGTCAATGGGTACTTGGCGAAAATTTCTTCCCGAATTTCAAAGGCCTTTTCTAGCGCCATTTCTTCGTAGCAGGTATACTCAATGGCGATCACCTTTCCGGCTGGCTTTTCGTCAGCGCGGATTTGACCCAAAAAAATAGAATGACCGCCAATATCTGTTTTGGTGGCATGATTTGCAATGGATTGGGCAATTTTCTCCGGAAGGATGGGTCCTTGAACGAAAATGTTTTTGGGTTTGCGTTCTTTTTCCATGGTACTTAGGATTTCAGCGCTTGGATGCCTCCACGAATGGAGAATATTTTTTTGTCTGGATAGGTTTCCTGTAGGAGCCGTGCCGCTTTTTGGCTTCTAACTCCACTTTGGCAGAAGCAGAGAATCTCTTCTGCCTCCTCAAATTGGTCCAGCTGGCTTGAAAGGATAGAATAGGGCACTTTTACCAAGCCTGTACATTCTAGAGGAGGCATTTCCCCAGGTTCGCGTACATCCACAAAAGCCACCTCATTCCCCATGAGCTTCATGGCCTCGTTCCAGCTGAGTTGGGCGACCCCCTCGGAAGCCAACTCGTAATTGCGTTGCTCAAAGTCTGACCAAGAAGTAGGTATCGCAGTAGCTGCGCTAGGCTGAATTTCAACCTCATAGCTTTGGGAGCTTAGGCTATTGAAATACAAGACTCGATTGGTGAGTGGTTTACCCAAGCCAGTAAGCACCTTGATGACCTCGAGTGCCATCAAGCTCCCGATGATGCCCGGGACCACACCCAATACGCCTGTTTCTGCACAGTTGGGAATTTCGTTGGCAGCAGGAGGCTGCGGATACAGGTCTCTGTAGTTGCAGGAACCAGGGCCCTGATTAAATACCGAGACTTGTCCTTCGTGCTGGTGAATGGCACCGAATACCAGCGGCTTTTTCAATAGCACACAGGCATCGTTGACCAGGTAGCGAGTAGGGAAATTATCGCTGCCATCGACCACCACATCGTAGTGGAAGATGAGTTCTTGGGCATTTTCAACCGAAATAAATTCAGCTATCGCCTTCCATTGGATGTCGTTGTACTTTTCTTGAAAGTAGCGCACGGCTGTTTGGGCCTTATTTTTACCCAGATCCTGCTGTCCAAAAAGAACTTGTCGGTTCAAATTAGAAAGGGATACTGCATCCCCATCCACCACACAAATTCGTCCAACACCCGCTGCGGCGAGGTACAATAAGGCAGGACAGCCCAACCCACCTGCTCCGATCACGAGTACGGAGGCATGCTTCAGTTTGGCTTGACCTTCGAGTCCAAAGCCAGGTAGCATCACTTGTCTTTCAAATCTATCCATGGCTTAGCCTCCAGAAAAAGGGGGGAGTAGGGCAATCTCCTGCCCTTGGGAAATGTCAGTGTCTGCTTGCAGGAGTTTCCGGTCCAGCGCCATTCGGAAGGTCATGCCCTTCAGCTCAGGAAATTGTGCAAGCAGCTGCTGCTTCAGTACCTCCGAGGAACCCGGATTCTCAAGTTCAAGGGAGTCAGTACCCATCTTTTCAGCGAGCATTCCAAAGGCTTTGAGGTGAATTCGATCTGGCATGAGGTTTAAACTTTTTTAAAAATAAGGAATCAAGTGTTAGTGAACAAGGTACTTGGAAGTCGTTGAATTGAAACACGATAGAAATACGATAGAAATAGACCGAGCCCTCCGCGGCCTATCTACCGTAGGCAGGCGGGCAGGCACGCTCGGTGAAATAGGGAGTCCAGATGTTAGTTCAACTTATTTCACGGAGCGGCCCGCCGCGGCAGATATTTCTAACCTATTTCCATTTCATTTCTCTTTATTATTTCACAAAGCGAAGCGAAGTCTATTTCTACACTATTTCGATTGTATTTCTATTTATCCTTTCTTTACATTACCCTATCATCAGTTTCAATGCTGCAAAAGCCAGCACAAAAGCCAAGAGGTAGGTGAGGAATTTGGGAGTCCACTTTTTAGCACCGAAATAGGCACCAAGTGCTCCGCCCGCCACGGTGAGCGGTAGTAGCATCCACAGTTGGGGACTCAGCTCCACCTGAAACACAGAAGCACCTAGAAATCCAGCAATCGAATTCACAAAAATAAAAAGTGCACTCACTGCGGCGGTTTCCTTCACTCCCGTCCAACCCAGCAAAAGTAAAACTGGGGAAAGTAGGATGCCCCCACCTATGCCAATCATTCCTGACAATAGCCCAATACTTAAACCCAGGAGCGCTATCATCCAAGTTTGCTGCGGTACCCTTGACATGGAAGAGATAGGAACTAACCCTGCCAATCGAAACACAGGAAATAAGAGCAATACCCCAAGCACCTGCTTGTAGATCGCAGTATCCAATAAAATCCTCCCTCCAAAGTAGGCCGCAGGCACAGAAAAAAGGACCAAAGTCAAAAATAGTCGGGCGGGAAACTCCACCGATTTACGGTAGTTTAAAAAAGAAATCAAAGATACAAATACATTCAAAATCAAGGCGGAGGGACGAATTTCATCCGGTGCGAAGCCCAGCAGGGCCAAAATCATCAGGTAACTACTCGCTCCCCCATGCCCCACTGCGGCATACATAAATGCCGCAAAGGGCATCAACGCATAGAGCAAAAACTCCCAGTTTACCCCTCCTAAATCCATGGATAAAAAGGTAAAGCTGTGCCTGCCTCCACTTCAAAAAGTTGCTCCCCTACTTCTACCAAGCCATCGGCAATCCCAAAGGCAAGGAGGTTGAAGGATTCTTGGCCCGGTAAAATGTAAATTTGCCCCTGTACCAGTTTGGCCTTTAGAAAGACGGTCAAGGAACCCTCTTTTTTCCATTTCTGCGCCAAAGGGTAGGTTTGGGGAGACTGCCAAGCATCTGGATCCCCGAGCAGCTGCTGCAAGCAAGGCTTGACATATTGTATAAAACAGGACAGAACCGAAGCCGGATTACCTGGTAACGCAAATACCAATTGATTGGCTTTAAAGCCAGCTAAAAGTGGCTTCCCAGGCTTCTGCCTAACCTTATAAAACAAGGGAGATACTCCGTTTTCCACCAAACCTTCTTGAACAAAATCGTAATCACCCACGGAAATACCTCCCGTCAATAGTAAGATATCGCAGGCTTTTAATGCCTCTCCTATCACCCGGATCACTTCGGATTTATCATCTTTTACACGAAGCACCTGTATAGGAAGAATCCCAAGTTGACTGAGGTATGCAAGCAATGCTGGTCCATTTGCATTGTAAATCTGCCCTGGCTGAAGCACTTCGCCGATCTCCCGAACCTCATCTCCAGTAAGAATTAGGCTGACCTTCGGCGCGGCATAGATTGACACCTGCTGTATACCTAAAGAGGCGAGTAGCCCGATGGTACCTGGAGTAATCCGAGTACCTTCTTCCAAAATCAATTGCCCCAATTGGCATTGGGAACCCGCCTTGCGGAGATTCATTCCTTTGGTGAGTTTCTCCGAATCGAAATAAATACGGCCTCCTTCTACCCGAACCCATTCTTGCTGAACAATGGTGTCTGCATTTTTGGGAACTGGGGCTCCTGTAAAAATCCGTACAGCGGTTCCCTTTTGAAGAGAAAAATCAGGATAGGTACCCGCCTGCACCACTTGGCCGAGTTGCCTACTTTCTCCTCCATCCTCCCACGCAAAAGCGTAGCCATCCATTCCTGAATTGTCAAAAGAGGGTACCTGCATGGGGGCATAAATCGGAGAGGCAGTCCAATAACCAAGGGAATTATGGAGTGAGACATTTACCTTTTGACCCGAGAAACAGTGTTGGCTTAAGATAAATTTAGCTTCCTGAACCGTAACAAATTCCTTATTCATCCTCCTATGGTGATCATGCTACGGTTTTCTATGGCACTAGGGTCTGCCTGACTGTAATCTTGGGTAAACTGCCCGCCCAAGGCCGCATGTTTTCTAGCGAGCGACTGCAGAATAAGGGGAGTTACCTCCTGCCCTTGACGGAGGGAGCCAAGTAAATCAAGTTCCTCCTTGCCAAAGAGACAATTTTTAATCTTCCCATCTGCAGTGAGACGCAGTCGGTTGCAGCTCCCGCAAAAGTGCTCACTCATGGTGGTGATAAAGGCAAAGGTTCCCGCATAACCCGGTACCTGGTATTTTTTGGCCGTGTCGTGGGTTTTATCTTCCAGTTTGACCACTTCCACTTCCTTTTTAACCCATTCGAGCATTTGAGAGGCCGTGATTACCTGTTTGGCTTGCCAATGATTGCCAGTAAAGGGCATAAACTCTATGAATCGCACATGTAGGGGAAGGTCTCGGGTCAAGCGGACAAAGTCGATCAGTTCCTCTTCGATCTGTCCCTGCAGGGCGACTGCATTGATTTTTACGCGAAACCCTTCTTGGAGCAGCAGCAAGATATTGGCCCAAACCTGTGCAAACTGATCCCTGCGGGTCAATTTGAAAAATTTTTCAGGTTGGAGGGTATCCAAACTCACATTGATGGAACGAACACCCGCCTTTTTGAGGATTTCTAGATACTGTGGAATCAAGATCCCATTGGTGGTTAGGGTTAGTTCAACGGGAAGTCGAGCAAGTTCCACTAGAATCTGCGCAAAATCCTTTCGTACCAAGGGTTCGCCCCCGGTCAGTCGGATTTTTTTAACACCAAGGTTTACAAAAATTTGGGCCAGCTGCACGATTTCTCGGGCGCTCATCAACTTCGATTGCGGCATCCACTCCATCTCCTCCACAGGCATGCAGTAGCTGCAACGGAAATTGCAGTGGTCGGTTAAAGAGATCCGCAAGTAATCGTGTATTCGTCCGAAGGCATCTTGAAGCATGGTACGATGTTAGGAAAAATTAGGGATTAATGGTAGAAGTACAAGGTACAAGGTATGGTTTCAAATACGAGAGATGAAATACGAAGTACGGGAATTAAGTAATATCGAATGCAGAACGCTGATTGAAGAATGAAGAATAGGGAACCATTGAGTTGAACGGAAACCTGCCATGCGGAATCAAAGTTTTATTTCATAACTATTGAGTCTTGATACTTAATACTTATTTAATGTCGAATGCTGAACGCCAATGAAAGAATGAAGAATTGGGGATTTGTGTTCCAACTCAAATGGTACTTCTGATGGTACCTTGTACCTGGTACTTCGTACATTGTAATCTTGTCTCTCGGTTCTCGGCTCTTGCCTCTTTTTTAATGTCGAATGCTGAACGTCGATTAAAGAAGTGGGAAATCTAGTTTCATAGGTTGTACATGGTACTTGGTACCTGGTACAAATTATAAATATTACCCTTTACGCTATCCCTCCCTTCCGGTACAAACTCGGACTAATACCTGCCTGTTTTTTGAAGAAATTCGTAAAATGAGTGACTTCGGAGAAGCCGAGTGAATAGGCTACTTCGGATACATTCCAGGTGCTGTGCGTAAGCAACACCTTTGCTTCTTGCAAAATTCGTTCTCCGATCAGTTGGGTAGTAGTCTTCCCAGTCATTTCTTTGACTGCACGATTGAGGTGATTGACATGAATATTCAATTGCTGCGCAAAATCTGATGCCGTCCGAAGCTGAATCGTTGCATGACTTTCATCAATGGGAAATTGCCGTTCCAATAATTCTAAGAAAATCGAAGCAATTCGCAAGGCGGCAGTTCCATGCTGAGTTTGCTGTACCCCTGCTGGCTCCAATTTCATCCCAATGTGAATCAGTTCAAAGACTAGATTTCGAAGTGAATCGTATTTGTACTTGTACTCTGAGTTGAACTCTTCCTCCATGCGCACAAAAATTTGCTCTACTTTTTCTACTTCCTGATCCCCAAGTTCAAAAACATGGGTTCCAGAGGGTTGAAAGACCTCATACTGCTGTATATGTCCAAAATTGGAGAAAAAGTGAGCATTGAAGATGCAATACATGCCTGAGCCATCCGTATTCAAATGATCCCACTTGTAGGGCACCAAGGGATTAGAGAAGGAAAGGGCTTGTTTTTTGACTTCGTATACCCGATCTGCAAAATGCACGGTACTGCTCCCCTTGAAAAGCATGATTTTATAGAAATCTCGTCTTCGGTACGGAATCGCTTTGAGTTTCCCTTCCAAATAGGGCTTGACACTAAATAAATTGAAATGCCCTAAATCATTTTTTAAGTTTTCAGGAATCCAATTGAACTTCCTTCGGTAAAATTCTTCCAGAGATTCGATCTTTTCCATGTCCTTTACTTGGCTTTGTAGTAAGGGGTGGAGAAAAGGTAAAGCAAACCCACATTCCAGATGAAATCATCTCCAGGAATGGTTGACTTAATTTTTTGGTTGAATAACCCTTGAAATCCAATAGGAAATCCAGGCTTGGTTACCGTGAAGTTGGAGGTAAAATAGGTGCCCGAATTGTCATCCACTTTAAGGTAAAAAAGCTGTGGATTTACTCGGAGGTTGAAGTCCCCTCCAAGTGGGAGATTCGAGACTACCGTGTTGAGCGCCAAAAAATTGGAGTTATCCGGAGGAATAGGATTGAAACCATGCCCTCTCAGGTAATAAAGGCCCAAGCTAAAGCGGTTGGAAAACTTATACATCGGTGCTATCTCCATGGCAAGAAATCGTTGGCTTACAAACATGGTTTTTTCTTGACCATTGACTTTGACGATCCGCTCGGCAAAAATAAAAGCAGGATGTGCTCCGAGGGTAAGGGTAAAGGGCTTGTCTTTGATGGCCTTGTAGCGACCCCAAAACACAAAAGACCAAGGCTTGCCATCCATCCCAAAGCGAAGCATAGGATCAAAGGAAAAGCGCTCTCCAGATAAGCTCAAATCAAACAAAAGTGCTGGCCGACCTAGGGTGAAGGAAGGGATGATAGACACCCCGTTGTTGGTAGCCGTAATCACTCCCCCAAATTGACCTGAAGGCTTGGCAGGAGTTTGTTCCTGCGCAATCAGGGTTGCAGACACGAAAAAACTTGCGAAAATCAACGCTAAAAATCGCTGAAGGGATTTTTTAGTGAGTAAAGTTTTGGCTGAATCAGTCATCCAACTACTTATAAAATACATCAGAATCTCTTTTTTAAATACAAAGATGCTACTTTCGAATAAAAATTCTTTACCATTCATCAAATGAAAACTTATGTTTTTCAAACAATTTATGAATTCAAATCAAAAGATGGATTTCCTTCAAAATACTGTTAACCAAATCCCAATTTAGAAAGGAGACTTTGCCTTATTTTGTGTTTTAATCTATTATTTTTGATAATCTGCCTTAGCCTATTTACCATGTGTATACACTTGCGCCCCAGCTACATTCTTAAATCCTTCCTTTTTTTTCTTTTGGTACTTATTCACCAAGGAATCAATGCCCAAACTATCTTCTTTGAAGGAAGAGAGTTTGAGCTCTCCCATGTCAAAGCCACGGTGGTTCAACTTCATGGAGAAAGCGTGTTGAGAGTTGAACGAGACCTAAATTCACTTCCCTTTGATCCTACTCGAATGGGAGCTACAGTCGACGAAGCCACCTTTGCCAAGCTAAAAGGGCTTGATTTGGAAAATGGAATCATTGAGGTAGAGGTATTAAGTCGTTTACTTCCCAACGCACCGGCATTGGCAAGAGGTTTTATTGGTTTAGCCTTTCGAATCAATGCCGACCGCTCGGCTTTTGAATCCATTTATTTACGGCCAACTAATGGAAGAGCCGTTGACCAATTTCGACGCAACCATACCATTCAATACTTTGCCTACCCTGAGTACAAATTCGATAAACTTAGAGCTACTACCCAGGGGGAATACGAAACCTACGCGGACATTGGGCTAGATGAATGGATTCGAGTAAAAATTGTGGTAAAAGACAAAACGGCTACCCTTTATCTAAACGAACAAAAAGCACCTGCTTTTTTAGTCACCAAAATGCTAGGTTCCACGACTTCAGGATCTGTTGGCCTATGGGTTGATATCGGCACAGAAGGTTTTTTTAAAAATCTCAAAATCACTAGCCTAGTAGAATAATTATCTGTTCTACCTATAGTTTTGAAACTTAGGGAAAAGTTATGGTGCATCTTGTTTGATTTATTCAACTATTGGTTTGATTTCGATTGGTAGAATCACTGGGATTTAAAGAATATTGAATCAAAATTTCAATAGAATTTCCAGTATTATGAAAAAAATACTCCTGCTCACTTTGCTAGTTTTTGGGTCAATCCAAATCAGTTTTAGCCAAGAAGTAAACCCTGTAGATGAAATCAAAGCCCTTTCCCTTTCCAAGTGGCAATGGATGGCAGACAAAGACATTGCCAAACTGACTCCCCTTTTCCATCCTCAAGCCAAGTTTGTGCACATGAGCGGCACTTGGAATACCCCTCGGGAACTTGAAATTATCCAATCAGGCAGTATTTGGTACAAAAAAGCCGACATCAAGGATACCGCCATTGAGTTAATTGGCAATACAGCGATCGTTTGGAACCGCATCACGCTACATGCCGTGGTTGGTGGTAACGAAGTATCTACCGAATTTACCGTGACGGAAGTGTACCAGCACGAACAGGATAGCTGGAAAATGCTTGCCCTTACCTTTAGTAGTGTACGCGATACGCATCAATTAGCTAAAAGCAATTGATGGATTGAACTAAATAAGTTCTAAATTTAAGTTTATCCGACAAGAAATTATCCTTTAGCCAAAACACAAACTATGGCACAATTTACTCTTCAAATCAATGGCACCTCCCAACAGGTAGAGGTAGACCCCAACACCCCGCTCCTTTGGGTACTTCGTGACCACCTGCAGTTGGTTGGCACCAAATTCGGTTGCGGGATGGCTCAGTGCGGCGCATGCACCATCCACCTGGATGGCACAGCAGCCCGGTCCTGCTCCTTACCCGTGTCGAGTGTCGGTACTTCAGCCATTACCACAATCGAAGGGCTATCCGAAAATGGGGACCATCCCGTGCAGCAAGCTTGGATCGAACACGATGTACCCCAGTGTGGGTACTGCCAAGCAGGACAGATCATGACTGCGGCCGCTTTTTTGAAAGAAAATCCATCCCCTACAGATGAGGAGATTGAAGCAGCCATGCATGGAAACATTTGCCGCTGCGGTACCTACTTGCGAATCAAAGCTGCCGTAAAAACAGCCTCCCAAAACAGCTAAAAAAGAAGCCATGTCCACACTAAACACAACATTAGATCGCCGCTCCTTTTTGAAAGTCTCTGCCCTCGCTGGGGGAGGCATGCTGCTCAGTTTCAGTTGGCTCGCAGGCTGCAAACCTACTCCAGAGCAGGCACTGACCTTGCCAAAGGAATGGTTTGAACTCAATAGCTACATCAAGATTGGGGAAAATGGGGTTGTTACCCTGTATTCGGCTAATCCAGAATTTGGCTCCAATGTCAAAACTTCCATGCCGATGATCCTGGCTGAAGAGCTGGGTGTAGACTGGAAAATGGTGCTCGTGGAACAGGCCGATTTTTGGCCTGAACGTTTCCAACGCCAATTTACGGGAGGTAGCCAAGGCATCCGCCAGGGTTGGACTCCGCTGCGAACAGCCGGAGCCACTGCCAGACAACTCCTAATCAATGCTGCTGCACAAACTTGGAAAGTACCTACCACAGAAATTACAGCTGGAGCTGGCCAGTTGGAACACAAGGCTTCTGGAAAAAAAGCAGGCTACGGAGACCTAGCCTCCTTAGCTGCTACCCTACCCGTACCAGAGGAAGTTGCACTCAAAGACCCGAAGGATTTTACACTCATCGGCACATCCAAAAAGAATGTAGATCTAGAAAAAATCATCACAGGCACCCCGCTCTTTGGGATCGATTACCAAGTACCAGGCATGAAGTATGCTGCCATCGTGCACCCTCCCGCATTTGGGATGAAACTAGCTTCTTTTGATGCTTCTTCTGTAAAATCTCTTCCAGGGATCCAAGATGCATTCGCTATCCAACTTTTTAAAAAAGATTACCTCCGCAACTTCTTCGATACCGCCACCTTTCCTGAGTTAGTGGCTATCGTAGGTAATTCGACTTGGGAGGTCTTGCAAGCCAAAAAATCGCTCAAAGTGGAATGGGAAAAGGCACCAGAATCGAGTTTTTCCATGGCTGGATTTGGTGGAAACCCTTCAAAAGTCAAAGTTCCCGCAGGACTAGAAAGTACGGAGATCCATTTAGCTAAAATGGCTGAATACACCAGTAAACCTGGGAATATCCTCCGCAAAGACGGAGATCCAGAAGGAGCTTTTAAAAAGGCAGCTAAAATCATTGAAAAAACCTACATCGCTCCATTTTTAGCACACAATACCATGGAGCCAGTCAACTGCTTTGCACATGTAACAGCGGATAAAGCAGAAATTTATGGTCCTACCCAAGCCCCAGAATTTATTATTGGCACGATTGCTTCTGCAATTGGACTTCCAAAAGAAAAAATCAGCATCAAGCTGGCTCGAATGGGCGGTGGATTTGGATTGAGAGCCTATAGCCACCACATGGTTGAAGCAGCCTTGATTTCACAAAAGGCTGGAGTACCAATCAAAATGGTGTACAGCAGAGAGGATGACATGAGCTATGGAATCTATCGTCCTAGCTATTCAGCTACTTACCGGGCTGCTTTAGATGAAAAAAATCAGTTGCTAGCACTCCATGTGAAGGCGGGTGGAGTACCCGAAACCCCCATTCATGCCAATCGATTTCCCGCAGGTGCGATCGACAATTACTTGGCAGAAGGCTGGCAGATTGAATCCAATATCACCATAGGTGCCTTCCGTGCCCCTCGTTCCAACTTTATTGCAGCTGCCGAACAGAGTTTCTTGGATGAACTGGCCGAAGTGATGGGCAAGGATCCTATTGCTTTCCGATTGGAATTGCTCAAGCGGGCTGAAACAAATCCAGTGGGCGAAAACAACGATTACGATGCGAAGCGCTATGCTGGGGTCTTGGAACTAGTCAAGGAAAAATCCAAGTGGGGTAGTACTGCAGCAGGAGTACATCGAGGGGTAGCTGCCTATTTCTGTCACAATTCCTATGTAGCTGAAGTGGTGGATACGGTCATCCAAGACAAAAAGCCTGTGGTAAGCAAGGTCATCGCCGCTGTGGATTGCGGGATTGTAGTCAATAAGGATTCCTCTGTAAATATGGGTGAAGGGGCCATTGTAGATGCTATTGGAAATGCGCTTTATGGAGAACTTACCTTCAACGAAGGGGTACCTTCCAAAACCAATTTTCATCAGTACCGCATGATTCGGCAGCAAGATGCTCCAAAAGCCATCGAAGTACATTTTGTGGAAAGCAAAGAAGATCCTACCGGATTGGGAGAACCCTTCTTCCCTCCTGTTTTCGCTGCGCTGGCCAATTCCTTATACAAGGCTACGGGCAAGCGCTTTTACCAACAACCTTTTGGAACACAATTGGAAAAAGAAGGATTCAAGGTTTAGGGATTTCTAGTTGTAAAGTAGACCTCCTTTACCATTCCATTTGAATAAGCTGTCTCTTTTAAAGGGGCAGCTTTTTTTATTTCAGACTATTTCTTTAAAATCCATCTTTTGGAAAAATTGTTTTCCATAAACAACTGTTTGTCTTTTTGTTGTTTAGAGACAACAAAATGGATTGGGATCATTTTGGAGCATTGGGTGGAAATAAAGTCTTCCTTAGGATTAAAAAAAACAGCCCAAGAAATTCTTGGGCTGGGGTAGCGTTGGTTTGGTATTCAAAAAGGGTACTATTTTTTGAGGGTGCCGAAGGTAATTTTAACCGCAGCACCTAGAACCGCTGGGTTTTGGCCTGTTCCAGAAATATCAAGCAAGGGATAGGAATAGAAAGGCATCAGCAGGTAACTCGTTTTTTTGTTTTCATATACGCGCACATTCACCCCAAGGTTGGCTTGAGCAAAAGGCAGAAATCTAGAGCTAGGTCCAGCCAAGGGAGAGGACTCCACGACCTGTGTACTTTTAAGTGAACTGAGGGAGTTAGAAGTAGCATCTGCTGGGGCCGCCACCTGTCGTGTATAGACGAGCTCTTGTTGTGCTTCTTGATTGAAAGTGAGTAGGTTGGAAAAACCAGCTTGTACTGAAATGGATTTGGAAGAAGTCAGCGCATAGCGAACATACAGAGGAAGGTCTACCTGCACCTGTTGCACCTCTGTGGTTCGATCAATAGGGGAATTTATTCCAGCCTTATGCGCTAGTAAAGGGCCTTCGGAAGCCTGATTGAGGTAGTTAACCCCAAGTCCTGAACCGATGCGTAGCTTCCCAGCCAAAGCCATATCCACCTGCAATCCTAATCCAATTCGCGATCCTGTAGTAATCTGGTTGGCCTCACTGCTGCTCCCAAATCCAGGACCAAGCCCTACAGCAAAGGCAAGGGGCTCTTTTTGTGCCGCAAGAAGTGCTTCCGCTTCGGAAGAGATGATTTCTGTGAAACTTGGTGCAGTAGGATGGGTTGGGGATGAAGTCTTTTCTTCTCCAAGGCTGGCAATGGGTGCTGCTGCCACTTGCGCTGAAGACGCAGCAGTTGTGGCTTGTGGTGCTGCTCCCGAAGCTGACTCCACGATTCGATCCTGTTCCTTGGAAGCGATTGCACTCGCCACGTAGGGTCTGGTTCCTTGCTCGGAAGATAAAAATGACTTTTGACTACTATCGCTATGCTTTTCGTTCGGCTGCTTGGAAAAATTAGCAGGTGCTTCTCCCCCATTCCCAGGTGTTTCGGGATTGCCCTCGCTTTGCTCAGGTGAAGCAGCTGATCCCTCTTGGGGGACTTGCGTCTCCAGGGCCAATTGCTGGGGAGCGTCCTGCTCCTGCTGCTCTCCAGTCCAAAGGCTCCCCACAAAAAAGAGCAAAGCCAAGGAAGCCGCAATGCCAGCCGACCACCACCAAAAAGGAGGAATGCCCCGTTTTTGATTCCGACGCGCCTCAAAAGCCTCCCAGGCTCCAGGAAGGTAAGGTTGGGTTGCTTCATCCTGCAATTTGCGCAGGCGCTCTCCAAGTTGTGTACTCCACTTATCTTCCTGCATAGACGGTAGATTGAAGGTGTATGAATTGCCGAAGTTTGTGCTTGGCACGAGTGAGGTACACCCGTGAGGAACTTTCACTGATGGACAATTTCTCGGCGATTTCTTTGTGACTGTAACCCTCTACCTCGTAGAGGTTAAAGATCAGCTGCTGGTCATCTGGTAGCTGCTGAAGGAGGGCGATGATTTCTTGGTAGCCCAATTGCTCGATCGCATTTTCTTGCTCCACGAGTAGCTGATTTCCATCTGCCTCCTCGTGTAACTTGAATTTTTGATTTTTGCGGTAGTAGTCGATCGCCGTATTGACTGCAATTCTTCGTAGCCAGGGAAGGATGACTGGGTTTTGTTCCAGCTTTTCTACCGAATCAAAAAACTTTAGAAAGGCATCTTGCACGATTTCTTGTGCGAGCACCTCGCTTTTGACATAAGACCTACCAATACCCATGAGGAATCCGTAGTATTTTTTGAAAAAATACTCCTCGTGCATCTTTGAACGACGCTTGCACCCCTCAATTAGCTCTTGGTCGGTCAAATTCAACTCTTTTGGTTAGGATTAGTCGATAGGTACTCGGCTTTAGTCGTTCATTCTTTGGGCTAAACGGAAACCACTCGAAAAACGCTACAGTTTTTCAAAAAAAATTCTTCTCAATTCGGATCCACATCTACGATCCAGCGGACTGATCGAAACTCTGGTACAGATTGCAAGTCCTCCAAAATCTTTCCTAAACGCTCCTTAAAGACAGATTGGGTATCTCCTTGGCGGTCCAACTTGATCAAAGATTCTAGCTGAAAGAGATTTTTGATGCGAGCAATGCTCCCTTTTTCTGGACCCAATACTATTTTCTTGAGGGGAAGATTAGCCATTTCCCGATGCAAGGCATGGGCTGCCTTTTCTGCCGTACCGTAGACGGCATGACGAGTAGTGATCTTTACGAGCTTCACAAAGGGAGGATAATAAAACTCTTTGCGATCTTTCAACTCCAACTGATAAAAATCGTCGTAATCCCCTTGGATTACATTTTTGTAGAGTTCGGTCTCTGGATTGCGCGTTTGAATAACCACATGGCCTTTGGCCGCTCTGCGACCTGCTCGTCCTGCTACTTGGGTGATCTGCTGAAAGGCACGCTCTCCGGAGCGGAAATCAGGGAAATTCAAAATTCGATCCCCATCCCAGATTCCTACCACGGTTACTCGTCCAAAATTTAGCCCTTTGGTGATCATCTGGGTACCGACGAGAATGTCTATTTGGCCAGCAGCAAACTCATCCAATACCCGTTGGTAGCCATACTTGGAGCGGGTGGTGTCCAAATCCATTCTTCCCATCCTTGCCTCGGGGAAAAGCAGGGCCAAGGATTCTTCAATCTGCTCGGTTCCCATGCCTTGGGTACTCAGTTGATTACTCCCACAGGCAGGACAGCTGGATGGGGTTTTCTCCTTGTAGCCACAGTAGTGGCAGCGAAGTTCGGCGGCAAACTGGTGGTAAGTCAAACTCACATCGCATTGCACACATTGCCCAGTCCAGCCGCAATCTTCACACTGCATGAAAGGAGCATAACCACGACGATTTTGAAAGATGAGCACCTGCTCCTGATTTTCTAGAGCCCGCTGAATCTGCTCGCGCAGCACACGGGTGGTATCCAGTTTAAGTAGGTTTTTCTTGCGGTCTGCACCTAGATCCGCCAGGTGGTATTCGGGTAAGGAGGCATTCCCAAAACGCTCCGAGAGTTTTACCAACCCATACTTGCCCTGAGCCGCATTGAAATAGGATTCAAAGGAAGGCGTCGCTGAACCTAAGAGCGTACGTGCTTGGTGCACGTAGGCCAGCATAATCGCTGCATCGCGGGCATGGTAGCGGGGCGCAGGGTCAAACTGCTTGTAACTCGGTTCGTGCTCCTCATCCACAATCACTAATCCTAGGCTATCAAAAGGTAAGAAGAGAGAAGATCGTACGCCTACCACAAAGGAGAAGCGTCCATTCAATACTCCATTCCAGACCTCCACTCGTTCGTTGTCCGAGTACTTGGAATGGTACACACCCATGCTGGATCCGAAGACCTGCTTCAACCTCCCCACCAGCTGAGTAGTGAGGGCGATTTCTGGAAGCAATAAAAGTACTTGCGATCCACTTCCTAACGCCTCTTGAATCAATTTGATGTAGATCTCGGTTTTACCAGCACCCGTGATGCCCTGAAGTAAAACCGTTTGCTTGCTTTCAAAGTGCCCCTTGATTTGATCCATGGCCACTTGCTGAGCTTCCGACAGGGCTGAAGCCTCCCGCTCGGCTGCTTCCTCTGGGATGCGGTCCACCAACTGGGTGTAGGATTCGAGCACTCCATTTTTAATCAAGGTTTTCAGGGAGCTCTCTGAATCACCCTCCTCCAACAGGCTGACCTTGGCAAGGCCTTTTGCATTCAGCTCGGGGCGCTGGTGTACGGGCAGATCCCGCAAAAATTTAAGCAGAATCGCTTCCTGCTTGGGTTTGGACTGCAACTCCTCAAATAGTCGCTCCAAGGCTCTAGGCACTAGGTAGCTCGCGTTCAAACGCAGTCGGGTCTCGATTTTGGGACTGTATTTTTCTTGAACTTTTTCAAAAATCAATATAGCCTCCTTGGCTACCAAACTCTTCAGAATGGGATGGATGGCTTTTACGCCTAGGAGCTGTTCGCAGTCTTCGTAGCTAAGTTCCTCCTTGGTGGCCAAGGCCTCCAATATTTTCTCCTCACGGACATCCAAGGGATAGGAAGAATTTTCCAAGTCAAACTCGGGATGGAGTTGAATTTTACTTTCGGAGGAAAGCCGAAGACCAGAGGGAAGTGCGGCGCCCATCACTTCACCAATATGGCAACAATAGTAGGAAGCCATCCACACCCAAAAGCGGATTTGTAGGGGATTGACGCTAGGCTGCTCCTCGAGCAGGTCCAAGACGGGCTTGGCCTCGTAGGCCTGCGGAGGACTCTGGTGTACCCGGCCGATGATGCCAGTGAGCACTTTTTTCTTGCCAAACTGTACCAAGACCCGACAACCAATCTGCAGCAGGGGCTGAAGCGGTTTGGGGACCTTGTAGGTAAACATTCGGGGAATGGGTACCGGCAAGATAACATCGACGAATTGAGATTCGCCTTCAACCTCTGAAAATGTATAGTCCGGAAATAGCGTGTCCACCAAATTAGTTCAACTGAGGTACCAATGCACGTGCTTCCTCGACGGTGGTCACCGGCCTGCGGCAACTGCGATTTACACATACGTAAATTAAGGCATTTCCTTCGGCATCCCCCAGTTTTCCTTCCAGAAGAGGGACGCTAGCTGTCGGAGATTCCGACCAGGCCACCACCGCATTAGGCAGGTAATTTGCCAGCAGCGCCAAAGCTTTTTCTTTTGCCCCCCTACCCACAATAGCGATCTCTGCTGTGGGCACTAGGCTCTCGAGGTAAAAGTTGGCCCAATTGCACAAAAAGCCAGGTTCTTTCAGCACCAGTTCCTTCATCCCACCCAGCATACGCGCCGCAATTTTCCCATAATTCTCCTGGTAGGTAAGTAGGGAAAGTTGGTGTAAGCTGCGTGCAAGGATGGAGTTGGAAGCAGGGATGACATTGTCAAAGAGTTCTTTTTTGTTGGCGATCAATTTTTCTGCAGTCGGGTCGCTAAAGTAAAAATACCCATCTTCTGCATCGTAAAAGCGTGCCAAAACCACCTCGGCTAGTGCTTGCGCAAAGTTGAGGTGTCGAGACAATCCACTTGCCGAAAAGGCCATCAAAGAGGCTCGGATCAAGGCTGCGTAGTCCTCCAAAAAGGCGGGGGTGTAGGCCTGCCCATTTTTGTAGCTGCGGTATAAGATCCCTGCTTGAAAGAGTTTGACTTGTACAAAATCCAGGTTGCGCAGGGCAAGCTCCAAATACTCCTCCTCTCCAGAGGCGAAGTAGGCTTGAATCAATCCAGCATCCAGCAATCCATTCCAGCCCGCAAGGACCTTGTCGTCCTTGCCTGGATAGATCCGTTGGTTGCGGTGCTGGAGCAAATGCATTTTGACAACTGCGAGCTTTTGGAGAAAATCTTCGAGGGGTATGCCCTGCTCCTTGGCCACTTGCTCGTAGGACTCCACTTGGAAAAGGATATTGACCCCTTCCTCCCAATTGCCTTCGGGGGTGATGGAATACAAGCTGCTAAACCAGCCAAAATCCGCCCCGAGGAGTTCCTGTAGCTCGGCGGCAGTCCAGGTATAGAACTTCCCTTCCACCCCTTCGCTGTCCGCATCTTGAGCGGCATAAAATCCTCCTTCCTCTTGCATCATCTCGGCAAGAAGCCAGTCTTTGGTTTCCCGCACTTTTTCCAAGTAAAAGGGATCCTTACTAACCTGAAAGGCCTTGGCGTAAAGTTCAAGCAGCTGTCCGTTGTCGTAGCCCATCTTTTCAAAATGGGGGGCAAACCATTCTCCATCGACGGAGTAGCGGGCAAATCCTCCGCGAAGGTGATCGTAGATCCCTCCCATCCCCATTTTTTGGAGAGTAAAAAATACGGCTTTTTGCAGGTCGGCTCGTGCAGCCATCAGCGCATAATCGAGTACAAAGTGCCAGATGGCCGGCATGGGAAACTTAGGAACACGGTTCATCCCTCCCCATTCCGGATCAAACTGGGCGGAAAGTTTGGTGATGACTTCCACCAATTCGTCCGGGTCCAAGTCCCCTTCTTCGGCTTGAATGCCGTATTTGTCCGTTTCCTTGCGGTTGAGACTCCGCCCAAATCCCTCTGCACTTTCTGCCAACTGATCCGCATGGGCGGCGTAGGCATCGGCAATGCTACCTAGGAGCTGTTTCCACTTGCTATTGGGAAAATAGGTACCTCCATAGAAAGGCTTCTGGTTGGGCATCAAAAAGACGTTGAGGGGCCAACCTCCCTGAAGTCCCATGGCCTGCACGGCATCCATGTAAATGTTGTCTAGGTCGGGGCGCTCTTCTCGGTCGATTTTGATGCAAACAAAGTGCTCGTTCATCAGTGCTGCAGTGGCGGCATCTTCAAAGCTTTCCCGCTCCATCACGTGACACCAGTGGCAAGCCGAGTAGCCGATGGATACCAGGATGGGTTTGTTTTCTGCTGTGGCACGGTTCAAAGCGGCTGGACCCCAGGGATACCAATCCACGGGATTGTGGGCATGCTGCAGCAGGTAGGGACTTTGGGAATGAAGGAGTCGGTTGGCGGACATGGAAAATTTCGAGTTGGGGTTGCGGACCTAGCGTTCCAGTCTGGATTTCACTTCTTGGATTTCCTCGGAAAAATCAAATTCTACGTGGAGTCTTTCCAGTTTGCCTAGTAAATTTTGGAGAAACTTTCGATGTGCTTCGGAATCGGGATTAAAGGAACGGTGGGCCAGTTCGAGCTGTATTTTTTGAATTTCGGCTACCTTTTGCTGGGTTTCTTGTCCAAAACTAAACTGCTGCCACTTTTCCCAAATGTAGTTTTCCGCTTCCTCTGAAGGATGAACCAGATCCGATTTGTAGAAGCGGTAATCGCGAAGCTCATCCACTAGGATTTCATAAGCGGGAAAGTAGGTGACTGCCTCCAGCTGTTGCTCTAGCTGGGCACAGAGCACGCGCAGCAAGCTTTTGCTCAACTGATTTTCAGAGATCCCCTCTTTGGTGTGGCGCACAGGGCTGAGGGTCAGAATGATTTGCAGGTTGGGATGTAGCTGAGTTAGCATGCTCAAGACCGGTAGTAGTTCAGTTTCCAGTTCTTCCAGGCTGGACAACTTCTTTTCAAAGAGGGCTGCAGGTTGTTTGTGACAGTTGGCCACCTTCCCTAATTCCCGATGGCTGTAGAGCCAGGCGGTACCTAGAGTGAGTATCAGGTGGGATGCATTCTTTAGGGAATGATGCAGGAGTACTAACTGCTGGGTATAGTTGGCTTCTAATTCAGCTACAGTTGTACCCTTCACGTCAGAATGGGCTTTATAATGCACAAAAACACCTTCTCGCTCCACTACTCCTGCTGGATTCATAGGTGCAGCAGGAATGGCTAGTTTGAGGAGTTCGGCCAAATTGAGCGGATGAAAAAGCGTCCCAAAGGGATTGATGAGCACCTCAAATTTTGCTGTTTGCATTTTTTTACCGATGGTTTGCGCAAAGCAGGAACCCAGACTGACCACTTTGGAAGAGTGGCTGATTGGAAAAGGGGAAGCAGGAATGGGAAAATCAATCGACCAACGCATGGGGTGAAGATACTACTAGATTTTTTTCAAGAAGGATATTTTTCCTTCATAAAATTGAAAGACTGTTTGATGAGTTCACGTAG
>JACCDM010287457.1_pt1 | contig 44988 bp, 42 predicted proteins | sample 7445851 | NCBI WGS metagenome assembly JACCDM01 (sample SAMN15323438, study PRJNA562643) | freshwater metagenome | isolation source: river surface water | place: USA:Blue River Watershed | collected 2017-08-16
CACCCACGGCATGCCGCTGAACATGACGGGCAAGTGGTTCAACGTCGTCTCCTACGGCATGAACGAGAAATAGGAAATCGACTACGACGCGATGGAGCGCAAGGCCCACGAGACCAAGCCGAAGCTCATCATCGCCGGCGCCTCGGCCTACTCGCTGCGCATCGATTTCGAGCGCTTCGCCCGCGTGGCCAAGGCGGTCGGCGCGATCTTCCTGGTCGACATGGCCCACTACGCAGGCCTGATCGCCGCCGGCGTCTACCCCAACCCAGTGCCCCACGCCGACGTGGTCACTTCCACCACTCACAAGAGCCTGCGCGGCCCGCGCGGCGGCATCATCCTGATGAAAGCCGAGCACGAGAAGGCGATCAACAGCGCCATCTTCCCCGGCCTGCAAGGTGGCCCGCTGATGCACGTGATCGCGGCCAAGGCCGTGGCCTTCAAGGAGGCGATGGCGCCGGAGTTCAAGGCCTACCAGGCTCAGGTGATCAAGAACGCCCAGGCTGTCGCCGAGACCCTGGTGCAGCGCGGTCTACGCATCGTGAGCGGCCGCACCGAGAGCCACGTCATGCTGGTCGATCTGCGCTCCAAGGGCATCACCGGCAAAGAGGCCGAGGCCGTGCTGGGCAGCGCCCACATGACCATCAACAAGAACGCCATTCCCAACGACCCCGAAAAGCCCATGGTCACCAGTGGCGTGCGCATCGGCACCCCGGCCATGACCACCCGCGGCTTCAAGGAGGCAGAGGCTCGGGCCACCGCCCACCTGATCGCCGACGTGCTGGACAACCCGCGCGACGCCGCCCATATCGCCGCTGTGCGCGAGAAGGTCAGCGCGCTGACCGCCCGCTTCCCGGTCTACGGCTGACCCCATGAAGTGCCCCTTCTGCGGCCATGCCGACACCCAGGTGGTGGAGACGCGCATCGCTGAAGAGGGCGACTTCATCCGCCGCCGGCGCCAGTGCGCCAGCTGCGAGAAGCGCTTCACGACCTACGAGCGGCCGGAGGTCAACTTCCCGGCTGTGGTGAAGAAGGATGGCCGCCGCATCGAATTCGAGCGCACCAAGCTGCGCAGCTCCATGAACCTGGCACTGCGCAAGCGCCCGGTGAGCACCGAGCAGGTCGACAAGGCCATCGAGCGCATCGAGGAAAAGCTGCTGAACCTCGGTGTGCGCGAAATTCCCTCCTCGCGCATCGGCGAACTGGTCATGCGCGAGCTCAAAAAGCTGGATAAGGTGGCCTACGTGCGGTTTGCCAGCGTCTATCGCAGCTTCGAGGACGTCAAGGACTTCACCGCCCTGATCAAGACGGAAGTCTGATCTGAGGCTGAGTGGGTTCGTCCGCGCATCGGGCGCGGAACGCCGCTCATCGCGACTGCGGCGCGCGGTGTGCAGGGGTCACTGCAAAGTGTCGCGCCATGCTGCGCCACCGCCCTCCGTCCGGGCTCACCCTTGTCGAGCTGATGCTCGGAATCGCATTGCTGGCGGTCCTGCTGGCGTTGGCCGCGCCAAGTTTCCAGGCGCAGATTGCCGCGAGTCAGCTCACCGCCGGCAGCGAAGCTCTGCTGGGCAGCCTGGCGCAGGCCCGGGCGCAAGCCATCCGGCTGGGTCGTCGGGTCACGGTGTGCCGCAGTGCCGACCAGCAGCAGTGCGATACCGATGCCCAGCGCGGCTGGGAAACCGGGTGGCTCACATTCATCGATGCGGAACGCCCCGCCGGCAGCAGTGACGCTGCGTTATCGCCCACCGACACCCTCCTGGCCCGCAGCGAGCCCCTGCCGTCCTCGCTGCGCGTACGGGGCAACAGGCAAGTGGACCAGTACATCTCCTTTGCCGCGAGCGGCGAGGCTCGTACCCTCTCAGGCGGAAGCAACCCCCTGGGCACCCTCCGTGTCTGTAGCACGTCCACTGCGTTGAGCGACGGGCGCCGGGCGGCCGAACTGGTGCTCTCGGCGGGGGGGCGCATCGTGAGCCGGCCCGCCGCCAGCGTACTGGCCAACTGCCCGGCGCCATGAATCGCTGCGCCCCCTGCCCTCCATCCCATGGCGCAGCGCGCCGCAAGGCCTCCCAACAAGGCGTCTCGCTGGTCGAGATCCTGGTCACAGTGCTGATCCTCAGTGTGGGCGTGCTGGGCCTGGCTGGCATGCAGCTGCGCGCCCTGCGCGGTAGCCACAGCAGCGTGCAGCGCACGCAAGCCGTCGTCTTGGGCCAGTCCCTGCTGGAGTTGATGCGGGTGGACCGGCAGGCGGCACTGCAGGGGGACTACAACCTGCCGACCGGACCGGGCGCATCGCCGCTTTGCACCTTGCCCGCCGCGTCCGCAGTCTCCCCCGCCAGCCTGGCGCAGACCGAGACCCGCGCGTGGTTCGCCGAGGTGAAGTCGCAACTCGGGCGGGCGAATGACGCCACCACCTGCGTCCGGGTGGCCTGCGACACCCTGGGCCTGTGCAGCGTGCAGATGCAGTGGGACGACAGCGCCAGCGGCGGTTTGCCGGACCAAAGCCTGTCACTGAGCACCCGACTGTGACACCCATGCCACGGTCTCTCGCTCGTTCCCGCCGCTTGCCCGCGCAGCGCGGCGTGTCCCTCGTCGAACTCATGGTGTCGCTCGCCCTGGGCCTGGTCCTGATCGCAGGCGTGCTGTCGCTTTACCTGAGTAGCCAGCAGAGCCTGCGCACCCACCAGGGCCTCGCTCGCGTGCAGGAAAACGCCCGGCTGGCTCTGGACCTGATGGCGCGCGAGATCCGCACGGCGGGCGTGATTCCCTGCGGCAGCCCTCTGACCGCCAATGTGATGGTGACGCCCGCTGCGAGCGCCACCACCCGCCCCACACCCTGGTGGGCGGATACCCGCGCCGGCTTCCTGCGCGGGGGCCGGGACAGCGACCAGGGGGTGCTGCCCGCCGGCACCGCAGTGCCCCGTGCCGCAGGGACCGATAGCCTCATCCTCCTGCGGGTGTCCGACGACGAGGGCCTGTACGCGCGCGTGCTGGCGCACGACACGACCGCCCACCAGTTCAGCGTCGCAGCCAGCGTGGCAGCCGCCACGGCCGGGTCAGCCTCTTCGACGGCCGCCACCGTCGCCCGGATCGAGGACAAAGCCTACGCCCTGGTGTGCGACAGCCTCAGCAGCGCTCTGTTCCAGGTGGACACGGTGCAGACGTCCACCGGCTTCGTGAACTACCCGAACAGCCCCCGCAATTGCACGACATCGCTGGGCACCGTCGATGCCGCTTGCGGCTCACCCGCCGCCAAGACGTTCCCCGCCGGCGCGCTGCTGGTCCCCTGGGAACCCGCTTTCTGGTACGTCGGCGAACCCGCCAGCGGCCGTCGCGCGCTGTATCGGGCCGCACCCGACCAGGCTGGCACGCTGCGGCCCGTGGAGCGGGTCCCCGGGGTCGAAAGCCTGCAGGTCGACTACCTCACACGCAACCGCAGCGGCGGCGGAAGTCTGGCCACAGGCTGGGTCGATGCGACGGCCTTCACCGGCGGCTGGACTGACCCGGCGCGGGAGGTGGTGGCCCTGCGGCTGACGCTGACCCTGGGCAGCGAGGTCACCGCAGCCAGCGCCGGCGCCAGCGCACCGTTGCGCCGCGTCTTCCAGTCGGTGGTGGCCTTGCGTGGCATGGAGCCCTGAGATGCGCCTGCCGGCCTGCAGACATCCACGCCATCGACGCACGCACGGTGCGGCGCTGGTGGTCGCACTGATGATGCTGGTGCTCGTACTGGTGCTCGGCCTGGCGGCCCTGCGCCTGGCCACCACCGAGGAACGCATGGTCGGCTACGCGCAGGACCGGCAGCTCGCCCTGCAGGCGGCGGAAGCCGCGTTGCGCGAGATCGAGGACCGGGTAGACCAGGAAAAGCCGGTGGCACCCGCCACCTGCGGCTCCGCGCCGTCGCTCACCGGCCCGGGATTCAGGATCTGCCCGGCGCTTGCCGCCTCGGCCGTGCCCCGTTGGATACAGCCCGTCGCGACGGACTGGGGCGATGCGTCCCCGGTAGGACCCGCGGGCGCGCAGATCGTGCCCCGCTACCTCCTGGAGCACCTGGGCAGCCATTTCCCGTGCGAGCCCACGCCCGGCGCGGCGCAGGACTGCAGTCAGTACCGCATCACCGTGCGCGCCGGCGGCGGCACGCGTGCCGAGGTGATGCTCCAGTCGGTGTACCAAAGCGACTGAGCAGCACCCCTCCCCTCAACGCCCGATACACGCCATGAACGACCACCTCTCCTCGCGTAGCGCCACGTCGTCCGCACCCACCCGCTGGCGACACGCGCTGGCCGCCGCGATGGCCTGCCTGGGGGTGGCCTCGGCGCTCGCTGACATCAGCATCCCCTCCGTGCCCCTGGCCGTGCGCCAGACAGCCAAACCCATGGTCATGCTGGCGGCGAGCAAGGAGCACCGGCTGTTCTACGAGGCCTACAACGACGCCAGCGACATCGACGGCGACGGGACGCTGGACATCCGCTTCAAGCCCGCAATCACCTACCTGGGTCTCTTCAACCCAGACCTCTGCTACGCGCACAATGGCCTGAGCGACACACAGGGCCTGTTCACCCCCCAGGCCTCGGCCGCCGCGCCGGGACGCACCTGCAACGGCCAGTGGTCCGGCAACTGGCTGAACTACATCACCACCAGCCGGATGGACGCGTTGCGGGTCGTGCTGTACGGCGGTCAGCGCGAAGTGGACACCGCGAGCCAGACCATCCTGCGGCGGGCCTACATCCCGCAGGACGGCCACTCCTGGGCCAAGGAATACACCAGCGAGGCGGTCGACGGCTACCGGATCAGTGACTACACGCCGCTGTCGGCGCCGAACGGGGGGCAGCGGCACTTCTTCGGCAACCTCACCCGCGCTGCCGGTGTGAGCTGCGCGAACCTGAACGACTGCAGCGGCCGGCCCCCCCTGCTCTCGGTCGTCTTGAACTCAAACAAGCGGGTCTGGGAATGGGCTTCGTCCGAGGCTCCTGTGCTGGGCACCCGAAACCTCCAGGACGGTAGCAGCCCCCACGGCGGCACCCTGAGCGAGTACACGGTGCGCGTCGCCGCCTGTGCGACGGGCTACACCAACGGTTGCAAGCAGTACGGCAGCACGTTCAAGCCGGTGGGCCTGCTGCAGGAGTTCGGCGAGAACGACACCGTGCTGTTCGGTCTGATGACGGGCAGCTACGACCGCAACCTCTCGGGCGGGCGCCTGCGCAAGCCCGTGGGGCCCTTCAGGGAGGAAATCAACGCTACGGACGGCACCTTCAAGTCCACGGCCCCCCTGGTCAAGACGCTGGACGCCCTGCGGATCCGGGACTTCAACAATGGCCGCACCAACAACACCTACCCGGGCGAACGTGCCGATGGCGGCTTCCCCGCAGAGGGCGTGTTCCCCGACTGGGGCAATCCCGTGGGCGAGATGATGTACGAGGCCCTGCGCTACTTCGCGGGCAAGAAGGTCCCGACCCCCGACTTCTCCGAGAGCACCACGGTCGATGCCCAGGTGGGGCTGGTCACGCCCCCCTGGGACGATCCGTATGACCCTCAGAACAGCCAGGCCAGGGCCCCCATCTGCGCGCGCGCAAGCCTGCTGGTGGTCTCCGACACCAACGTCTCCTACGACTCGGACCAGGTGCCCGGCGCCTACGAGGCTTTCTTGAAGCGGCGATTCACCGGCGACCTGTCCGGCCTGGACGCGCTCGCGGAAACCCGGGCGATCTCGACCGCCGAGGGCGGCTTTCCAGGGGACTACTTCATCGGTCAATCGGGCACCACCTTCGATACGGCCCCCACCGCCAAGAGCGCCGCCTCGCTGGGGGAGATCCGTGGCCTGGCACCGGAAGAGCCCACCAAGCAAGGCAGCTACCATGCGGCCGCGGTCGCACGTTACGGCAAGCGCACCGACCTGCGTGCGGACCTCACCGGCCGCCAGAACGTGGAGACCTTCGTGGTCGCCCTGGCCTCGCCCCTGCTCCGTATCGTGGTGCCGATAGCCAGCGGCCGCCAGATCACTCTGGTGCCCTTCGCCAAGTCCGTGGGCGGAGGCAGCGGCAGGATTTCCGCCGACGCGGGCCGTTTCCAGCCCACCAACCAGATCGTGGATTTCTACGTCGAGACGATCGCCAACTCCGGCCCGGGCGACGCCGACCCGGCCGTCAACGGTGGCCGCTACTTCGCCCAGTTCAGGATCAACTACGAAGACACGGAGCAGGGCTCCGACCACGACATGGATGCCATCGCGCAATACACCCTGCAGTACAACGCGGATGACACGCTGACCGTCACGGTGCGGCCTGTCTACCAGGGCGGGGGTATCCGGCACCGCATCGGGTACGTGATTTCCGGCACGGGCGCCGACGGGGTCTACCTCGAGGTCCAGGACGAGGCCGACGAAACGCTTTACTTCCTGAACACGCCGCCCGGCACGAAGCCCGGAGATTGCGCCAAAGACGTGAGGTCCCGCCCCAGCACCTGCAGCCGCCTGCCCTACCTGGGTGGCCCGACGGGCATGAACCAGGCCACGCGGGTGTTCCAACCTGGATCAAGCCCGGCGGCCACCGTCCTGAAAGACCCGCTCTGGTACGCCGCCAAGTGGGGCGGCTACACCGACCGCAACGGCAATGAGCAACCCGACCTGCCTGCCGAGTGGGATGCCGACGGCGACGGGACCCCCGATGCCTACCTGCCAGTCCAAAACCCCTTGAAACTGCAGCAAGCCCTGCGCAAGGCGCTGAACACCATCGTGGCCCGGGCCAGCACCGCCAGCAGCCTCGCCAGCAACAGCACCAGCGCCTCGGCTGGCACCCTCCTGTACCAGGCCTTGTTCGACACGAGTCGGTGGTCGGGCGACCTGTTGGCCTGGAACGTCTCGAGGGACAGCCTGTCCCGAGTGCCGGCCTGGCGCGCATCGACTGCGCTGCCGCCCTGGCAGGACCGCAAGATCTTCATCGGTCGCTCCAGCGGGCAGGGCGTGGACAGCCTGGACGCCCTCAGCCTGCCCCAGACCGGCGCCGGCGTCATCGACTACCTACGCGGTGACCGCAGCGGGGAACGCCAGAACGGCGGAACTCTGCGGGACCGCAACAGCCCGCTCGGGGCCATCATCCATTCCTCACCGCTCTATGTCCGGGACACCCAAACCGTCTATGTCGGTGCCAGCGACGGCATGCTGCATGCCTTCGATGCCCTGAGCGGGCGCGAGCACTTCGCGGTCATCCCTCGTGCGGCAGCGAGCCGCGTCGCGGCGCAGGCTACCCTCGACTATGCCCATGCCTACCAGGTCGACGGCGAGCTCGCGCGCGCACCGCGCGGCCCGCTGACCGACGACAGGTCCTACCTCTACGCACTACTGGGCCGGGGCGGCAAGGGCCTGTTCTCCTTGAACATCACCGCGCCCGCGAGCTTCGGCACCCACGACTTTCTCTGGGAATACTCCGCCGCCGAAGGCAACGCGGGCGCCTCCGACCGCGATCTGGGGCTGATGCTGGGGCAGGCGGTGGTCGCCCCCCTGAACAACGGCAAGCTGGGCGTGATCGTCGGCAATGGCTACAACAGCAGCTCGGGCAAGGCGGTCCTGTATGTCTTCTCGGTCAACCCCGATGGGAGCCTGGCGCGGATCGACAAGATCGACACCGGCGTCGCCGCGGACAACGGCCTGGGCCCTCCCGCTGCCCTCGACACCAACAACGATGGCAAGGTGGACCTGATCTACGCCGGCGACCTGCAGGGAAATGTCTGGAAATTCGATCTCGGCAGCAGCGACCCCGGCAACTGGTTCATCGCCTACGACAGGCGGCCGATGTTCCAGGCCCGTTCACCGCAGGCCTCCACCGCGCCCCGCGGCAGCGCCCCGACCGCCCGCCAGCAACCGATCACGGCACCCCTGCTGGCCGTGGTGAACGACCAGCCCGGCGATCCGCACCGGGGCAAGCGCTTTGTCTTCTTCGGCACCGGCGCCTACCTGCGGGACACAGACCCCGGCGACACCAGCGTACAGACCTGGTACGGCCTCATTGACGAGGGAGTCACCCCCATCCTGGCGGATCGCAGCGAGCTGGTTGCGCGTCCGGTCCAGGCCACCGGGGAGGTAGCCGGGCGTGTCGCGCGGGTGTTCGCCTCCGCGACCGCAGGCGACATGGCGGGCAAGCGGGGGTGGTACATCGACCTCACCGCGCCCCGGGCCGGGGAGCGGATCATCACGGCACCCCGGATCGCCCTGCTGGCCGTACCCGCCCTCATGGTCACCTCGATCGACCCGGCGAGCAGCGACCCTTGCGTACCCGGAGGCCGTGGTTTCCTCAGCCTGGTCGACCCCTACACCGGGGGCGGACTGACCGTGGGCCTCATCGATGCCCAAGGCAACGGAAATTTCAACGACGACCTGCTGATGAACAAACAGATCGGATCGATCGAGCTGAGGGTGGGCCTGCCCAGCGCCCCGGCTCTGATCCGCCGCTCGCAAGGCGTGACCACCGCCTTCGTGGCTGGCTCGGCCAGCGGTGATCCCCAGACCACCGGGACCGGTGTCGGCATCCAGAGCACAGGCTTCAAAAGCAGACCCAGCAGCGCCAAACGCATCAGCTGGCGCGAGATCATCAGGGACTGATCATGCGTATTTCATGCACCGCCATGCGCGGCTTCACCCTGATCGAACTGCTGATCGCTGTCGCGATCATCGGTGTGCTGTCGGCCATCGCCTATCCGGCCTACCAGAACCATGTGCTGCGCACGCACCGCGCTGCAGCTGCCGCGTGCCTGCAGGAACTGGCCCTGCAGATGGAGCGGCGCTACACGATCCGACTCAGTTACCTGCCCGACACCGGGCAGCCCGACCTGCCGGTGCTGCCCTGCACCGCCAGCGCGGCGGGCCGCTACACCCTCGACCACGGCAACCTGATGACGCCCCCCGCCACGGCGGGCGGGACGCCCACCAGCACCAAGGGCCCCACAGACAGCCGCTACCTGCTGCAGGCGACCCCGCAGGGACCCCAGGCGACCGATACGGTGTGCGGCACCTTGAGCCTGGACCACCTGGGCACGCGCTCGCGTACCGGCACGGCCACCGATGTACAGTCGTGCTGGCGTTGAACCCTGCCCGCTGCCGACTTGACTTCCACGACGGATCCCATCACCACAGCCCTGGCCCTGGCCCGCGAATCGCTGTACCGCTCCAGCCCCAACCCGCATGTGGGCTGCGTGATCACGGCGGCCGACGGCCGCGTGCTGGGCCAAGGCTCCACCCAGGCGGCCGGTAGCGCGCACGCAGAGGTCATGGCCCTGCGTGATGCGCAGGCCCGCGGGCACGATGTGCGTGGCGCCACCGCCTGGGTCACGCTGGAGCCCTGTGCCCACACCGGCCGTACCGGCCCCTGCTGCGACGCCCTGACCGAAGCGGGCATCGGGCGGGTCGTCGCCTCCCTAGTGGACCCCAACCCCCGGGTGGCCGGCCAGGGCCTGGCGCGCCTGCGAGCCGCTGGCATCACGGTGGAGACGGGCCCCGGAGCGCACGAATCACGCGAACTGAACATCGGTTTCTTCAGCCGCATGGCGCGCGGAACACCCTGGGTGCGCATGAAGGTCGCCGCCTCGCTGGATGGCACCACCGCCCTGGACAACGGCCAGAGCCAGTGGATCACGTCCGAGCTGGCGCGCACCGACGGTCACGCCTGGCGCGCGCGCGCCTGCGCCATCCTCACCGGCATCGGCACAGTGCTGGAAGACGACCCCCGCCTGGACGTGCGCCTGGTTGATAGCCCGCGCCAGCCGGTGGTGGTCGTGGTGGACAGCCGCCTGGAGCTGCCCCCCAGCGCCCGCCTGTTCCAGCCCGGGCGGCCGGTGTGGGTCTATACCGCCGTTCAGGACGCGCCCAAGCGCTCGGCGCTCGAAGCCCGTGGGGCCACGGTCATCCCCCTGCCCGGTGCCGGCGGCAAGGTCGACCTGGCCGCGATGCTGCGTGACCTGGGGCAGCGCGAGATCAACGAACTGCATGTCGAGGCCGGCCACAAGCTCAATGGCTCGCTGGTGCGTGAGGGCCTGGCCGACGAGTTCCTGGTGTACCTGGCCCCCGCACTGCTCGGAACCGGCCGGGGAATGGCGGCCCTGGGGCCGCTGACCGACCTGGCACAGGGGCAGCGGCTCGAATTCACCGAAGTGGAGCGGGTCGGACCCGACCTGCGGATCCTGGCCCGCATCCCGGGACGCGACCGCTTCTAGGGCCCCCGCGCCGGCCCCGCGCAGGGACGTTCCGGGCCCGCAAGGGAGCTGGCGCCGAATCCCTGCGAAAATACCGGGATGTTCACCGGCATCATCACCGGCGTGGGGCGCATCGCCGCCGTCCACGACCTCGGAAGTTCTTTGCAGCACGGCAAGCGCCTGACCCTGGAGGCGCCCGCCGGCTACCTCGATGATGTGGGCCTGGGCGACAGCATCGCCCTCAATGGCGCGTGCATGACGGTCACCACCCTGGACACCGCCCAGCGCCGCTTCACCATCGACATTTCCGCCGAATCGCTGGCCCGCACCGCCGGCCTGGCGCAGCCGGGCACCCCCGTCAACCTCGAGAAGGCCCTGCGCGCCCATGACCGCCTGGGCGGTCACATCGTGTCGGGCCATGTCGACGGCATCGGCCATGTGAGTCACTTCGCGCAGGTGGGCGAGAGTTGGGAGCTGCGGGTGCTGGCGCCCACCGCCCTGGCCAAGTACCTGGCCTACAAGGGCTCCATCACCGTCAACGGCGTGTCGCTCACCGTCAACGCGGTACGGGATACACCCGAGGGCTGCGAGGTGAGCATCAACCTCATTCCTCACACCGTGGAAAACACCGCGCTCCAAGCCCTGGCCGCAGGCGTCGCCGTCAACCTCGAGATCGACCTGATCGCCCGCTACGTCGAGCGCATGCTCGGCGATGCCTTGTCCCCGAAAGCCCAAGCATGAACGCCCCCACCCCCCAGCCGGCCGCCGTGGCCATCTCGCCCGTGGAGGACATCGTGGCCGACATGCGCGCTGGCCGCATGGTGATCCTGGTCGACGAGGAAGACCGCGAAAACGAAGGCGACCTGGTACTCGCTTCGGAACATGTGACGCCCGAGGCGATCAACTTCATGGCGCGCTTTGGGCGCGGCCTGATCTGCCTGACGCTCACGCGCGAGCGCTGCGAGCGCCTGCAGCTGCCGCCCATGGCCACCCGCAACGGCACCAAGCATTCCACCGCCTTCACCGTATCCATCGAGGCGGCCGAAGGCGTGACCACCGGCATCTCGGCGGCTGACCGCGCACGCACCGTGCAGGCGGCGGTGGCCCAGCACGCGCGCGCCGAGGACCTGGTGCAACCCGGGCACATTTTTCCGCTGCAGGCGGTGGACGGCGGCGTGCTGATGCGGGCCGGCCACACCGAGGCCGGCTGCGACCTGGCCGCGATGGCGGGTCTCACGCCTTCTGCCGTGATCTGCGAGATCATGAAGGACGACGGCACGATGGCGCGCCTGCCTGACCTGCAGGTCTTTGCCGCTGAACACGGCCTGAAGATCGGCACCATCGCCGACCTGATCGAATACCGCAGCCGCCACGAATCGCTGGTGCGCAAAGTGGGTTCGCGCCCACTCAAGACCGCCTGGGGCGAGTTCACCGCCCACGCCTGGCAAGACACCCCGAGCGAAGGCCTGCACCTGGCGCTGGTCATGGGCCAGTGGCAGCCGCAGGACGTGGTGCCGGTGCGCGTGCACGAACCGCTGTCGGTGCTGGACGCCCTGGAAACGGGCCGCACCATGCACTCCTGGAGCCTGGACGCGGCGCTGGGCCATGTGGCGCGCGAGGGGCGCGGCGTGGTGGTGCTGCTCAATGCCGGCGAATCCGCCGCGCAGCTGCTGGCGCAATTCGAAGGGACGGCTCGCTCGGCGCAGGCGCCCGAGCGCGGACGCATGGAGCTGCGCAGCTACGGCGTCGGCGCACAGATCATCCGCGAATGCGTCGTGCAGCGCATGACGCTCCTGGGCACACCCCGTCGCATGCCCAGCATGACCGGCTACGGCCTGGAAGTTGTCGGCTACACCACGGCCGGCTGAACACCGCGACCACCAGGAACACACGCTTCATGAAAAACGCAGACAAGGGCCAGGCCTCCTCACTGGACGGCACCGGACTGAAGATCGGCATCGTGCAGGCCCGCTTCAACGAGGGCATCACGAACGCCCTGTCTACCGCCTGCCGCGGCGAACTCGCCCGCCTGGGCGTACGCGATGACGACATCACCCAGGTCTTCGTGCCCGGCGCCCTGGAGATACCGCTGGCGCTGCAGGCCCTGGCAGATCGCGGCGGCTACGACGCCTTGGTCGCCCTGGGATGCATCATCCGCGGCGAGACTTACCACTTCGAACTGGTGGCCAACGAATCGGCTGCCGGCGTCACACGCGTGGGGCTGGACTACCGCCTGCCCATCGCCAATGTGATCCTCACCACCGAGAACCTCGAGCAGGCGCTGGCGCGACAGACCGACAAAGGTGTAGACGCCGCCCGGGTGGTGGTGGAAATGTGCAATCTCCTCGAACAGATCGGACGCCGGGCATGAGCGACTCTCCCTCGCCGAAAGGCAAGACCGCCACCGGCGTGCGCAAGGCCTCCGCCAAATCGGCCCGCACCCGCGCGCGCGAGTTTGCACTGCAGGCTCTGTACCAGCACCTGGTGGGCCGCAACGAGGCCGAGGCGATCGACATCTTCACGCGCGATCTCTCGGGCTTTCACAAGGCCGATTCAGCCCACTACGACGCGCTGCTGCATGGCTGCGTGCGCGAGGCCGCCGAACTCGACGCCCTGGTGACGCCCCTGCTCGATCGCAAGCTCGAGGAGATTTCCCCCATCGAGCGCGCCGTGATGTGGATCGGCGCTTATGAGTTCCGCCATGCAGCCGACGTGCCCTGGCGGGTCGTGATCAACGAATGCATCGAGCTGGCCAAGGAGTTCGGCGGCACCGACGGCCACAAGTACGTGAACGCGGTCCTCAACGGCCTGGCACCGAAACTTCGTGCGGCTGAAGTCGAGGCCGACCGCGCCGCAGGCCGCACGCCGTGATGCCGGCGACCGCTGCCACCCTGCGCCTGGCCGGGCGCGCGCAACGCATCGAACCCTTTTACGTGATGGAGGTGGCCAAGGCCGCCTCCGAACTGGCGGCGCAGGCGCGCGGCACCGGCCGCGAGATGGTCTTCTTGAACATCGGCGAGCCGGACTTCACCGCCCCGCCCCGGGTGCAGCAGGCTGCAACCCGCGCCATCCTCGACGGCACGACCCAGTACACCGCCGCCACCGGCCTGCCTGCACTGCGCGAGAGCATCAGTGGCTGGTACCGCCAGCGCTTCGGCCTCGAGGTGCCCGCGCGGCGCATCGTGCTGACCGCCGGCGCCTCCGCCGCCCTGCACCTGGCTTGCCTGGCCCTGATCGAGGCCGGCGACGAGGTGCTCATGCCCGACCCGAGCTACCCCTGCAACCGCCAGTTCGTGCAGGCCGCCGAGGGGCGCGCGGTGCTGGTACCGACCACCGCGGCCGACCGCTTCCAGCTCAATGCGGCGCAGGTCGAGGCCCACTGGGGTCCGCGCACCCGGGGCGTGCTGCTGGCGTCGCCTTCCAATCCCACGGGCACCTCGTTGCACCCGCAAGCGCTTGCCAGCATCCACGAGGTGGTGCGTCGCCGCGGTGGCGTGCTGCTGCTGGACGAGATCTACCTGGGGCTGAGCCACGACGACACCTACGGCGCCAGCGGTCTGGCACTGGGCGAAGACGTGATCAGCATCAACAGCTTCTCCAAGTACTTCAACATGACGGGCTGGCGCCTGGGCTGGCTGGTGGTGCCGGATGCGCTGGTGGACGTGATCGAGCGGCTGGCGCAAAACCTCTTCATCTGCCCGAGCACGGTGTCGCAGCAGGCGGCCCTGGCCTGCTTCGAGCCGGAGAGCCTGGCCGAATACGAGCGCCGGCGCGCGCAGTTCAAGGCGCGGCGCGACTACTTCATCCCGCAGCTGCAGGCGCTGGGCCTGACAGTGCCGGTGGTGCCCGATGGGGCCTTCTACGCCTGGGCCGACTGCAGCGACTGGTGTCAGCGTCTGGGGGTGGCAGGCAGCTGGGAGCTGGCCTTCGAGATCATGCGGCGCGCCCATGTGGCCGTCACGCCGGGGCGAGACTTCGGCACTGCGGACACCGCACGCTACATCCGCTTTTCCACCGCCAGCTCGATGGAGCAGCTGCAGCTGGCGGTCGATCGCCTGCGGGCGATGCGCGAGGCGATGCCTTAAGGAGGGACGATGGCCTTCGAGTTTCCGATCCGCGTGTATTGGGAAGACACCGACGCCGGCGGTATCGTCTTCTATGCCAACTACCTGAAGTTTTTCGAGCGCGCCCGTACCGAATGGCTGCGATCGCTGGGCGTGTCGCAGCAGACGCTGCGTGAACAGGCCGGCGGGATGTTCGTGGTGACCGACACTGCGGTGCGCTACCTGCGGCCCGCGGTGCTCGATGACCTTCTGACGATCAGCGCCCGCATCGAGACGCCGGGGCGTGCCAGCCTGACCATCGCCCAGGAGGCGCGCTGCGCGCGTCGGGGTCACCTGGTGGCCACCGGCACCATCCGTATCGGGTGGGTTGAAGCGGCCAGCCTCAGCCCTGCGAGAATCCCAGACACCGTTTTACAGGCCCTACAGGCCACGCCGCCATGAACCCCAATATGTCCATCCTCCATCTGGTCCTGAATGCCAGCTTCGTCGTGCAGGCCGTCATGGTCTTGCTCGTGCTGGTGTCGCTGGCCAGCTGGGCGGCCATCTTTCGCAAGCTCTTCGACCTCAAACGCGTGAAGGCCCTGAACGAGGACTTCGAGGAATCCTTCTCCTCCGGCGCCACGCTCAACGAACTGTTTGCCTCCGCAGTGAAGAACGCCAAGAAGGCCGGCCCGATGGAGCGCATCTTCGCCTCGGGCATGCGCGAGTTCCAGAAGCTGCGCGAGCGGCGCATCACCGACCCCGGCACCCTGCTCGATGGCGCACGCCGCGCCATGCGCGCGAGCTGCCAACGCGAGGTGGACGCGGTGGAAAGCCACTTGTCCTTTCTGGCGACCGTGGGTTCGGTCTCGCCCTATGTGGGCCTCTTTGGCACGGTGTGGGGCATCATGCACGCCTTCACCGGCCTGGCCAGCCTGCAGCAGGTGACGCTGGCCACCGTGGCCCCCGGCATCGCCGAGGCGCTGGTGGCCACCGCGATCGGCCTGTTCGCCGCCATTCCGGCGGTGGTGGCCTACAACCGCTTCGCGCGCGACGTGGATCGGGTGGCCAACAAGCTGGAGACCTTCATCGAGGAGTTCTCCAACATCCTGCAACGCAATGTCGGCGCGGGCACCGCGTCGACCCACTGAGCATGCCCGGCGTTGCCGCACGCGGCCGGGGCCGCCGCACCATCAACGAGATCAACATGGTCCCGTTCATCGACGTGATGCTGGTGCTCCTGATCATCTTCATGGTGACCGCCCCCCTGATCACCCCCAGCCTGATCGACCTGCCCAGTGTGGGCAAGGCCAATCGCCAGCCTGACCAGAAGATCGAGATCGTGATCGGCAAGGACGAATCGCTGGAAATGAAGCTGGATGCCACCAACCAGCGCCTGGCACTGGCCGACGTGGCCGCCGCGGTGCAGCGCGCGCAAGCGGGCCGCGAGCCCGGGGCCAGCGCGGTGGTGATCAGCGCCGACCGCAGCGTCAAGTACGAAACCGTGGTGCGTGTGATGGACACCCTGCAACGCGCTGGCGTGCAGCGTGTGGGCCTGTCGGTCCAACTGGCCCCCTGACCCGCACGCCTGGTCACGCGCATGCCCGCCGCCACCCACCGCCTGGAGTTCGCGCCACCGCCCCCGCCGGGGTGGGGCCGCGCCTGGGGGCTGGCGCTGCTGGCCCACCTGCTGCTGGTGGCCGCCCTGACCTGGGGCATCTCCTGGCGGCACGACGACACCCACCTGGCCGCCGAGGCGGAACTCTGGTCGGCGCAAGTGCAGCAGGCAGCGCCGCCGCTGCAAGAGGCTCCGCCCCCGCCCCCTCCGCCCCCTGCGGCCGTGGCTCCCGCCCCGCCACCGCCCGCGCCGCGCGAAGCAGACATCGCACTGGAGCGCGAGAAGAAGCGGGTCGAGCAGGAAAAGAAAAAGCAAGAAGCCGAGAAGGCGCAGGCGCAGAAGAAGGCCGAGGCCGAGAAGAAGCGGCTGGACGATCAAAAGAAGCGCGAAGCCCAGGAGAAGGCAGCGCAGGAGCAGGCCCAGGCCCGCGCACGCGATGAGGCCGAGGCCAAGCGCGCCGAGGCCCAGCGCCAGGAGAACCTGCGACGTATCCAGGGACTGGCGGGCGCGACGGGCGCCGAGAACGCCACGGGCAACGCCACCCGATCCTCAGGACCGTCGGACAGCTATGCAGGCCGTATCCGCGCGCGCATCAAGCCGAATATCGTGTTCATGGACGACGTGCCGGGCAACCCGGTGGCCGAGGTCGAGGTGCGCATGGCGCCAGACGGCACCATCGTGAGCCGACGCATCACCAAGGCCAGTGGCGCCAAGGCCTGGGACGAGGCCGTCCTGCGGGCCCTGGACCGCACCGCCGTCCTGCCGCGGGACACGGACGGGCGGGTCCACAGCCCGCTGATCCTGACTTTCCGCCCACGCGACTAAAGGGCGGGCAGGCAGGCGCCGCGATCAGGCGGCGTCGTAGACGATCTGCGCCTGCCCCGCGTCGGCCTGCGCCATCCAGCTGGCCAGGGCCGCATCGCTGGGGAAGAACCGGGCCTCTTCGCCCAGTTGCAGTTCAGCGGTGGCCTGCTCGCGACGCACGGCCAGGCGCACCGGCAGACCGCGCACCAGCTCGCCCTGCTCGCTGTACACCCGCTGCGGCGGGAAGTCGCGCACCAAGCGCTGTACGTCGGGCGCACGCCCGTTGACCGCCACACGCAGGTACTTGCCGAAGCGGCAACGCGCGGTCGCCAGATCCCAGACCTGTTGCACCACCAAACGAAAGCCGCCCGAGAAGCGATCGGGCTTCAGGGACGCCATGACGATGACCAGCTCGTCGTCCTTCAGGAGGTTGCGGTGGGTGTTGAGGGTCGCTTCGTCGGCGGTGGCTTCGATGGCGCCAGACTTGTCGTCGAGCTTGAAGATCGCGAGCTTGCCCTTCTGGGTGTTGATCACGCGCAGGTCGGTGACGATGCCCGCCAGCAGCTGCGGCTCACGCGAATCCATCAAGTCGGCGACGCTGCGCTTGACGAAGCGCCGCACCTCGGCGCTGACCTCGTCGAACAGGTGGCCGGAGAGGTAGAAGCCCACCGCTGTTTTTTCGTAGGTGAGCCGCTCCTTGACGCCCCAGGGCAAGGCCTCGACCAGGTCGGGCTCCTGCGTGCTGGCGCCGTGGGCGCCTTCGTCCATGTCAAAGAGGCCACCCTGGTTGGCATTGGCTTCAGCCGCAGCCGCGAAGTCGAAGGCGCGGTCGATGGAGGCGACCAGGGCGGCGCGATTGAGGTGCAGGGTGTCGAAGGCGCCGGCCTTGACCAGGGCCTCGACGGTGCGCTTGTTCAGGCGCTGGCGGTCGACCCGCTTGCAGAAATCGAAGAGGCTGGTGAAGGGGCCACCCTCCTGGCGGGCGCGCACGATGGCCTCGATAGCCTGCTGGCCGGTGCCCTTGATGGCGCCCAGGCCGTAGCGGATCACCTTGTCGGAGATAGGTTCGAAGCGATGCACGCCGCGGTTGATGTCCGGGGCTTCGAAGGTCAGGCCAAAGTGATTGACGGCATCTTCGAACAACACCTTGAGCTTGTCGGTGTCGTCCATTTCCACGGTCATGTTGGCGCAGAAGAATTCGGCCGTGTAGTGGACCTTGAGCCAACCCGTGTGATACGCCAACAGAGAGTAGGCGGCCGCGTGCGACTTGTTAAAGCCGTAGCCCGCGAACTTCTCCATCTGGTCGAAGATGTAGTCGGCCTTCTCGGCATCGATGCCGTTCTTGGCCGCGCCCGCGCGGAAGATTTCGCGGTGCTGCGCCATCTCCTCGGCCTTCTTCTTGCCCATGGCCCGCCGCAGCAGGTCGGCGCCACCCAGCGTGTAGCCGCCCAGGATCTGCGCGGTCTGCATCACCTGCTCCTGGTAGACCATGATGCCGTAGGTCTCGGACAGCATGTCGGCGACCATCGGGTGCGGGTACTCCACTTCCTCGCGCCCGTGCTTGCGGGCCACGAAGCTGGGAATCAGGTCCATCGGGCCCGGGCGGTAAAGCGCGTTCAGGGCGATGAGGTCTTCCAGGCGCGTGGGACGGGCGTCGCGAAGCATGCCCTGCATGCCGCGGCTTTCAAACTGGAACACCGCCTCGGTCTTGCCCTCGGCGAACAGCTTGTAGGTGGGGGCATCATCGAGCGGCAGGTTCTCGAAGGCGAAACGCTCCTGGCCCTTGTGGCGTGCGCGAATGAAGTCCTTGGCGATTTCCAGGATGGTGAGCGTGGCCAGGCCCAGGAAGTCGAACTTGACCAGGCCGGCGGCCTCGACGTCGTCCTTGTCGTACTGGCTGACGGCCGAATCGCTGCCCGGCTGCTGATACAGGGGCGTGAAATCGGTGAGCTTGCCGGGGGCGATCAGCACGCCACCGGCGTGCATGCCGACGTTGCGGGTGAGTCCTTCGAGCTTTTGCGCCAGCCCCAGCAGGGTCTTGACCTCGTCTTCACGCGCCAGGCGCTCGGCCAGCAGCGGCTCAGCCTCCAGCGCGCCGGCAATCGTGATGTGCTGCCCGGGCTTGTTCGGGACCAGCTTGCTGATGCCATCGCAGAAGGTGTAGCTCATGTCCAGCACCCGGCCCACGTCGCGGATGGCGGCACGGGCGGCCATGGTGCCGAAGGTGGCGATCTGGCTGACCGCCTCGCGCCCGTACTTGTCCTTGACGTACTCGATGACGCGGTCGCGGTTGCCCTGGCAGAAGTCGATGTCGAAGTCGGGCATCGACACCCGCTCGGGGTTCAGGAAACGCTCGAACAGCAGGTTGTATTGCAGCGGGTCGAGGTCGGTGATCTTCAGGGCATAGGCCACCAGCGAGCCCGCGCCCGAACCCCGGCCTGGCCCCACCGGGCAGCCGTTGTTCTTGGCCCAGTTGATGAAGTCGCCCACGATGAGGAAGTAGCCCGGGAACCCCATCTTGAGAATGGTGTTGATCTCGAACTCCAGGCGCTCGACGTAGCGCGGCATCTCCTGGGCGCGCCGAGCTTCGTCTGGATAGAGATGCGCCATGCGCTCTTTGAGGCCCTCATGCGAGGCGTAGCGGAAGTACTCTTCGATCGGCATGCGCCGGCCGTCGATCTCGGGCGTGGGGAATTCCGGCAGGCGCGGCTTGCCCAGTTCCAGCGTGAGGTTGCAGCGACGCGCGATCTCCAGCGTGTTGGCCACTGCCGCTGGCAGGTCGGCAAAGAGCGCCTGCATCTGCGCGGCACTCTTGAAGTACTGCTCGCGGGTGAACTTGCGTACGCGCCGGGCGTTGCCCAGGATCTCGCCTTCGGCGATGCACACACGGGCCTCGTGCGCTTCGTAGTCGTCCTCGGCCAGGAACTGCACCGGGTGGGTGGCGACCACCGGCAGCTTCAGACCTGCGGCCAGTTGTACGGTGGCAGCGACATGTACTTCGTCGTCAGACCGGCCGGCGCGCTGCACCTCCAGGTAGAAGCGGTGCGGGAACAGGCCCGCCAGAGTGAGGGCCACCTCGGTGGCACGCTGGCGATCACGGTACTGACCCTGGGCCAGGGCCTGGCCCACCGGGCCGGCCTGCGCGCCCGAGAGCAGCAGCAGGCCCTCGCCCAGTTCCTGCAGCCATTCGAGCTTGCAGGCGCCCTGGGCACGCACGACGTTGTGCGTCCAGCCGCGCGCGAGCAGTTCGCACAGGTTCAGGTAGCCGCGGTGGTTCTGTACCAGCAGCAGCACCCGCGCGAGCTGACTGGCGTCGGTGCCCAGACCTTGCAGCCACACCTCGGCGCCAATCAGCGGCTTGACGCCCGCGCCGCGTGCCGCCTTGTAGAACTTGATGGCGCCAAAGAGATTGTTCAGGTCGGTGACCGCGAGCGCGGGTTGCGCGTCGGCGGCGGCGGCCTTCACGGTGTCGTCGATGCGGCAGGTGCCGTCGACCACGGAGAATTCGGAGTGCAGGCGCAGGTGGACGAACATAGCCTCATTGTAGGAAGTCAGGCCGTACCGCCCCCGCCTAAAATCGCCTGCCTGTGCCCGAAATTCTCAACGTTTCCGCTTACAAGTTCGTCGCTCTGGACGACTGCGACGCCCTGCGCGAGCGGCTGCTCGAGCAGGCGCAGGCCGCGGGGCTGCGCGGCACCATCTTGCTGGCACACGAAGGCATCAATCTTTTTCTCGCGGGCGAAGCCGGCGTGCTTCGCGTCTATCTGAACACCCTGCAGTCTGATCCGCGCCTGTCGAACCTGCCAATCAAGGAAAGCTGGTCGCAGGCGGTACCGTTTCGCAAGATGCTGGTGAAGGTCAAGCGCGAGATCATCCGCATGAACCACCCGACGATCCAGCCGCAGGCCGGACGCGCGCCGGCGGTGGATGCGGCCACGGTGCGCCGCTGGCTGGACCAGGGGCACGACGATAACGGCCGGCCGGTGGTGACCCTGGACACGCGCAATGCCTTCGAGGTCGATGAAGGCACCTTCGAGGGGGCCATCGACTGGCGCCTGTCGAAATTCAGCGATTTTCCACAGGCGGTACAGGCGCACCTGCCCGAGCTCCAGGGGAAGACCGTCGTGAGCTTTTGCACCGGCGGCATCCGCTGCGAGAAAGCCGCCATCTACCTGCGCGAGGCCGGCCTGCAGGATGTCTGGCAGCTCGAGGGCGGGATCCTGCGTTACTTCGAGGAAGTGGGCGCCGCCCACTACCGAGGCCGCTGCTTCGTCTTCGATGAACGGCGAGCCGTGGACGAGGGTCTGGGGTCGGTACCGGGCTGAACGGTGGCAGCCCGGGCGCGCGGGCTCAATCGCGCAGCAGGCGCAGCACCCCCGAGTGGAACTCGCGCCCGTACAGGATGGCCACCACCAGGGCCGAGGCCACCGCCAAACCCAGCGGCGAGAAGAACCAGGCCAGCGCCGCGAACGCGAAGTAGTAGGCCCGTACACCGTCGTTGAACGTCTCGGCCGCGGCACCCACCAGGGCGGCCGCGCGGTCCACATAGGCTTGCCGCTGCACCTGCCCGGACTCGAACTCGCGGGGGGTGGGCATGGCGCCGAGCATCAGGGCCACGAAGGAGTACTGGCGCATCGACCAGGTGAAGCGAAAGAACGCGAAGGTGAAGATACCCGCGAGTACCACCACCTTGATCTCCAGGGCGGCGCGCGAGGTCGCCACCGCGAAGGGCATCTCGCGCACCAGTTCGGCCGCCTTGTCCATGGCGCCAAGCAGGGCCAGCACCCCCCCGATCACGATCAGGGTGGCTGACGCGAAGAAGGAGGGACTGTGCGAGAGACTTTGCGTGATCACCCCGTCCAGGATGCGGGGGTCGCGCGAGGTGGCCTGCGCCATCCAGTGGCGCCGCCAGTTGTTCGTGACCGCCAGGAGCGTCACACCGCGCTGACTGGCATTGCGTGAGTACCACGCATAACCCACCCACACGGAGACGAACCAGGCGAAGGCAAGCAGGTCTTGCCAGGACAGGGGAGACAGCAGGGTCATCGTCCGATCATAGGACGGCCCGCTTCAGCCTCCCCGTGAACCTCTCGGTCAGAGGGAAATCACCGGGCCCACTTGGCTGCGGCTTCGGCGACACGCTGGCCGAACTGGCGCGCGGTCTCCAGATCGCCCGGCAGCATCTCGCCGACCGAAGCGTCGGACGGCGTGGCAGCCATGGCACCTGCGGAGGAACCGATCCAGTTCACGTCGTTGCGGGTGGCCGCCTTGGCGTTGGCGGGCATCATGCCGCTACCCACCCACAGTCCGCCGTGCTGCATGGCCAGGGTGGTGAAGTAGGCCAGAGTGCTGGCCTTGTCGCCGTTGGTGCTGGCACTGTTGGTGAAGCCGGCGAACAGCTTGTTCTTCCAGGCCTGGGTGAACCAGGCCTTGGACGAGGCGTCGGCGAATTTCTTGAACTGCCAGCTCGGGCCACCCATGTAGGTGGGCGAGCCGAAAACGATCGCGTCGGCAGCGCCCAGGGCCTGCCAATCGGCATCGGTGAGGTTGCCCTCGGCGTCAATGGCGACCAGACGGGCGCTGGCACCGGCGCCCTCGGCGACGGCCTGGGCCTGGCGCTGGGTGTGGCCGTAGCCGGAGTGGTAGACGATTGCGATGGATGCCATGGTGGGTTTCTCCAGTGGGTTGATGAGGGAAGACAGGACAGGGACTCAGTGCGGCGCCAGGTCGAAAACCAGGACCTCGGCGTCACGCCCGGCGGTCAGTTCGACGGCGGCTTCGCCCTCGAGCTTGGCGGCGTCGCCCGTGCGCAGCGCCGTGCCGTTGACGGACAGCTCGCCACGCACCAGGTGGACATAGGCCTTGCGGCCCGGCGCCAGCGCCACGCGCGCGGACTCCGCGCCGTCAAAAAGGCCCGCGTAGACGCGGGCATCGGCATGGATCGTGACCGAACCCTGTGCAGCGTCGGGCGAGGCGACCAGACGCAGGCGTCCGCGTTTGTCGGCAGGCGCGAAGGATTTCTGCTCGTAGCTCGGAGGGATACCGCGCACGTTGGGCTCGATCCAGATCTGCAGGAAGTGCGTGACCTGGTCGGGTGCGTGGTTGAACTCGCTGTGCATGACGCCGCTGCCGGCACTCATGCGCTGCACGTCGCCGGGCGGGATGCCCTCGATGTTGCCCATGCTGTCCTTGTGGGCGAGGTTGCCCTGGAGCACGTAGCTGATGATTTCCATGTCGCGGTGGCCATGTGTGCCGAAGCCGGTGCCAGGGGCGATGCGGTCTTCGTTGATCACGCGCAGCGGCCCGAAGCCCATGTGATCGGGGTCGTAGTAGCCGGCGAAGGAAAAGCTGTGAAAGGAATCGAGCCAGCCGTGATTGGCGTGGCCACGGTCCTCGGATTTGCGCAGGGTCAGCATGGCGGCCTCGGTGCGAGCAGTGAGTCGGGGAGCTCCGAATCTAGGGCCAAGGCCTGCCCCTGAAAGCGATGCCGTTTGATGGCATCATTCAAAAATTCTGAATGGTCATTCTCCATGCCCAACGCCCGCGAAGTCCTCACGCCAGAAGCCCTGGCCCTGCTCCAGTCCGTGGCCCGCGCCGGCAGTTTTGCCGCCGCAGCGCGCGAGCTGGGGCTGGTGCCCAGCGCGGTCACCTACCGCGTGCGGCAGATCGAGGACGCGCTGGACGCCCTCCTGTTTGACCGGAGCTCGCGGCAGGCGCGCCTCACCGACGCCGGCGCGGAGTTGCTGCGCGAAGGCGGGCGGCTGTTGTCCGAGCTGGACGCGGTGGCCAACCGGGTGCGGCGCGTGGCCACGGGCTGGGAGTCGCAGCTGACCCTGGCGGTGGACACCGTGCTCTGCCCGGACACGGTGATGGAGCTGGCCCAGGCTTTTCTGGAGGTGGCGCCGCAGACCCGCCTGCGCCTGCGGGACGAGGCGCTCTCGGGCACGCTCGAATGCCTGGCGACGGGCCAGGCCGATCTGGCGCTGGGGGTGTCCCTGGAAACCGGTACCGCCGCCGGCATCAAGAGTCGGGTGATGGGTGAACTGGACTTCGTGTACGCGGTGGCGCCCCATCACCCGCTGGCCCGTCTGCCCGAGCCGCTGGCCGACGAACTGCTGCTGCAGCACCGCGCGGTGGCCGTGGCCGACTCGGTGCAGCGAGGACATGCGATCACCCTGGGCTTGCTGGCGGGCCAGGACGTGCTGACCGTGGCGACCATGCAGGCCAAGCTGGACGCGCAGCTGCGCGGGTTGGGTGCGGGCTTCCTGCCCGAGCCTCTGGCTCGCCCGCACCTGAAGGCGGGGCGCCTGGTGGTCAAGCGCGTGCAGCGACCGGGGCGCATAGCGCGTGTGAGCTACGCCTGGCGGGACACCGGCGGCACGCGGCCCGGGAAGGCCCTGGCCTGGTGGCTCGCGCAGCTTGAAAGTCCAGCGACCCGTGCGGCGCTGATGCAGCGCCGCACGAGCAGCCCGCGGCGGTAGTGCCACAATGGCCGCCACCATGGCACGCACTCCCCGCCCCTCCTCGCTCCCTTCCACGCCCCGCAGGATCGCGGTGGTCGGCGCCGGCATCGCCGGACTGGCCTGCGCGCGCACGTTGATGCAGGCGGGCCACGAGGTCACCCTGATCGAGAAAAGCCGCGGCTACGGCGGTCGCATGGCCTGCCGCAGCACGCCCTATGGCGGCTTCGACCATGGCGCCCAGTACTTCACGGTGCGCGATGCGCGCTTGCAGCGCGTGCTGGCCCTCACCCCGCAACTGTGCCGCCCCTGGAGCGCCAACGCGGTACGCGTGCTCGACCCGCACGGGCGCGTGGCCGAGGCGGCCCTGGACCGGCGCGAGCAGCACTGGGTACCGGTGCCAGGCATGAACGCACTGGCGCGCCACTGGGCGCAGCCGCTGGCCGACACAGGGCGGGTGCACCTGGAGACCCGCGTGACGCGCATCGAGCGCGACACCTTGCAGGCCTCGCGCTGGCAACTTCGTATCGACGGCCCAGGCGAGGCGGTACAGGTACTCTCCGGATTCGACCAGGTGATGCTGGCTGTCCCCAGCGTGCAGGCCACCGACCTGCTGCGCGCGTCCGCGCTGGCGCCGGACTTCCTGGAACGCCTGGACCCAGTGCGCGTGGCGCCCTGCTGGACGCTCATGGTGGCCTTCCCGCAGGCACAGCAGCCCGGCCTGCCCCACCTGGGGCCGCAGTGGAACGCAGCGCGCAGCACGCACCACCGCATCGCCTGGCTCTCGCGCGAGTCCTCCAAGCCGGGACGCGACCCGATCGAGCGCTGGACGGTGCAGGCCAGCGCCGCCTGGTCCGAGGAGCATGTGAACGACGACCCCCAGCGCGTGACCGCCAAGCTGCTCAAGGGCTTCGCTGAAGTGACTGGCATCCATGCCGTCCCCACGCACGCGCAGGTGCACCGCTGGCTGTACGCCAAGACGGAAGTGCCCCTGGGCACCAGCCACCTCTGGGACGCCGGCACGGGCCTGGGCCTGTGCGGCGACTGGTGCCTGGGCCACCGCGTCGAAGACGGTTTCGTCTCGGGGCTGGAGCTGGCGCTGGCCGCGGCCTGATCCGCACGCGCCGTGCCGGGTGCCGCCGCCATGCGCTACGTCGGCCGCTTTGCCCCCTCACCCACCGGCCTGCTGCATGCGGGCTCGCTCGTGGCGGCTCTGGCCAGCTGGCTGGACGCGCGCGCCCACGGCGGCCAGTGGCTGGTGCGCATCGAGGATGTGGACCCTCCCCGCTGCGTGCCGGGTGCGGCCGAGGGCATCCTCACCCAATTGGCGGCACTGGGCTTGCAGCCCGACGCCGCGCCCGTGTGGCAATCCCGGCGCGAAGACCTGTACCAGTCGGCCCTGGAGCAACTCGTGCAAGCCGGTTGGGCCTACCCCTGCGGCTGCTCGCGCAAGGACATCGAGGACGCCTGGGCGGCCGGCGGCCAGGCACGGGCACGGCATGGCGAACGGGTCTACCCCGGCACCTGCCGACAGGGGCTGCAGGGCAAGCCCGCGCGAGCCTGGCGCCTGCACACCGCGGGCAGGGCCCCCGTCGAATGGTTCGACCGCTGGCTGGGCCCGCAGCGGCAGGATGTCGAGCGTGAGGTGGGCGACTTCGTGCTGCGTCGAGCCGACGGCCTGTGGGCCTATCAGCTGGCGGTGGTGGTGGACGACGCCGCCCAGGGCGTGACCGACGTGGTGCGCGGCGAGGACCTGGCGGAAAACACCGCACGCCAGGTGCTGCTGCAAGGCGCGCTGGGCCTGCCCACGCCGCGCTACCTGCACACGCCGTTGGTGCTGGGTGCCCACGGCGAAAAGCTGTCCAAGCAGAACGGCGCCGCGCCGCTGGCCACCGAACAGCCGCTGGTGTGCCTGCAGGCAGCTGGGGCCGTGCTGGGGCTGCAGGTGGCCGGTCACAGCGTCAGCGATTGGCTGGTACAGGCGGTGCGCGCCTGGGCCGCCCGCGAGGGAGCTGGCGGGGCCACGACAATAGAGGCATGAGCGAGATTCCCCCCGACACCCCGCCCGGTGTGGCCCACCCGCGCACGATCCGCAGCTTCGTGCGCCGTGCCGGCCGCACCACCACCGGGCAGGCCAAGGCCTTCGAGGCACTCGGCCCGCGCTTTTTGCGGCCCTACACCGGCACCCCGATGGACTTTGCCGCCGCCTTCGGCCGTCAGGCCCCCACCGTGCTGGAAATCGGCTTTGGCATGGGCGAGGCCACCGCGCATATCGCGGGGCTGATGCCCGAGAAGAACTTCCTGTGCTGCGAAGTGCACGAGCCGGGCGTGGGCGCGCTGCTCAAACGCATCGGCGAGAACGACCTGTCGAACATCCGCATCCTGGCCCATGACGCGGTGGAAGTGATCGACCGCATGCTGCCCCTGGCTACGCTGGCGGGCATCCACATCTTCTTTCCCGATCCCTGGCACAAGCTGCGGCACCACAAGCGCCGCCTGATCCAGCCGCCGCTGGTGGCCAAGCTGGCCGCGCGCCTGGCGCCGGGCGGCTACCTGCATTGCGCCACCGACTGGGAGCCCTACGCGCAGCAGATCCTGCAGGTGCTCTCGGCCGAGCCGGCACTGCGCAACACCGCAGACGGCTTCGCGCCCAAGCCGCATTACCGTCCGCTCACCAAGTTCGAGAACCGCGGCCTGAAACTGGGCCACGGGGTATGGGACGTGGTCTTCGAGAAGCGCTAGACCAGGCCGGCGTAGGACCCGCCATCGAGCTGCAGGTTCTGGCCGGTCATGAAGCCGGCATTCGCGCTGCATAGAAACGCGCAGGCCTGACCGAATTCCTCGGGTCGACCCAGACGATTCGCGGGCAGCGTGGCTGCGATCTGCGCGCGCGCTGCCTCGTGGGTGATGCCCTGCTCGCGCATCAGGCGCTGCGCCATGAACTCCTGACGCGGCGTGTCAAAGCGCTCGGGCAGCAGGTTGTTCAAGGTGACGTTGTGCACGATGGCCTCGCGCGAGAGCGCCTTGGTCAGAGCCGTGAGCGCCGCGCGGGCGGCAGTGGACAAGCCCATGGCCGCATGCGGGGTCTTGACCATCGCGGAAGTGATGTTCACCACCCGCCCGAAGCCGCGCGCCTGCATGCCGGGGAGCACCGCCCGCAGCAGCATCGCGGCCGCCAGGAGGTTGTTCTCCAGGGCGCTGAGCCAGACCTCGTGCGTCCAGTCCGCCAGCTGCCCCGGGGGCGGGCCGGCGTTGTTGTTGATCAGGATGTCGGGTTCAGGGCAAGCGGCGAGCAAGGCGATGCGGCCGACTTCGGTGTTGAGGTCGGCTGCGACAGGCGTGACGCGCGCACCCGTGGCCTCGCGCAGGGCCTGGGCCGCGCGTTCGAGCTTGGCGGTGTCGCGCCCGTTGATGAAGACTTCGCAGCCCTCCTGCGCCAGGGCCAGCGCGCAGGCGTAGCCCAGGCCCTGCGAGGAGGCGCAGACCAGTGCCTTGCGGCCCTTGATTCCCAGATCCATGTGCGTGGCTCCTTGTGGCGGATTCAGGCCGCATCGGCCTGCAGGTCGGCGAAGCGGCGGCCTTCGCGCACCAGCCGCTCCAGCAGGGGGGCGGGCTGCCACCAGTAGCCGTAGCGGGCGTGCAGGCGGCGGATGTCGGCGAGCACCGCCTCCAGACCGATACGGTCGGCCAGGGCCATCGGGCCGCCCTGGTGCGCAGGAAATCCGTAGCCGGTGAGGTAGGTGATGTCGATGTCGCTGGGCCGCTGCGCGATGCCTTGTTCGAGCAGGCGTGCGCCTTCGTTGACCATGCCATAGAGGCAGCGCTTGAGGATCTCGACTTCGTCCATCGGCTGGCGGGTGATCCCCACGCGGGCGGATTCCTCCACGATGAACGTCTCCAGTTCGGAGTCGCGGTGCGGGGTGCGGTCGCCCTTCTCGTAGCGGTACCAGCCCTTGCCGCTCTTTTGCCCCAGGCGCCCCTGGTCGCACAGCTTGAGGATCAGGTCGTTCCAGCGGCGATCGGTGGGCCGGGTGGCCATCTGCGCCTTGCGGGTCTGATAGCCCACGTCGTTGCCGGCCATGTCGTGCACCGCGAAGATGCCCATGGCATAGCCGAACTTCTTGAGCGCGGCATCCACCTCGTGCGGCAAGGCGCCGTCTTCCACCAGGAAATGCGCTTCGCGGGTGTAGTTGCGAAACAGGGCGTTGCCGATGAAGCCCGGGTAGATACGGGCCAGCACCGCGATCTTGCCCATGCGGCGACCGAGGTCCATCAGCGTGGCGATGACATCGGGTGCGGTCTGCGCGGCGCGCACCACCTCCAGTAGCTTCATCACATGGGCCGGGCTGAAGAAATGCGCGCCCACCACGTCCTGCGGACGCTGGGTGACGGCGGCGATCTCGTCCACGTCCAGCCCCGAGGTGTTGGTCGCCAGGATGGCACCGGGGCGGGCCAGGGCATCGAGCTGGCGAAAGATGTCCTGCTTCAGACCCATGTCCTCAAACACGGCTTCGATGACCAGGTCCGCGCCCGCCACGTCCTGCATGCGCAGGCTGCCCGTGATGAGGGCCAGGCGCTGGTCCATGTCGGCCTGCGTGAGCTTGCCGCGCGAGACGCTGCCGGCGTAGTTGTCCCTCACGCGCGAGAGGCCACGCGCGAGACCTTCTTCGCTCGCGTCGATCAGGGTGACCGGGATGCCGATCTGCGCCAGGGCCATGGCAATGCCACCGCCCATGGTGCCGGCGCCAATGACGGCGACCTGACCCACCGGGCGCAGCGGCGTGGACGCCGGGATGTCGGGAATGCGCGCAGCCTGTTGCGCCGCGAATCGGGCATGGGCAGCGGCGCGCTGGCGCTCGTCGTCGGAGACGGTGAAGAAATCGAAGGAAGCCATGGGGTCTGCGTAGAAGGCGTTCACGCCTGGTTATCCTGGATGCGCTTGGCCTTGCCGTCGACGAATTCGCGCAGGCGCGCTTCGGCCTCGGGCGGACGGGCACGGGCGGAGTTCAGTTGTTCCAGGAACAGACCATCGTCATGGGACAGGTCGTTCACACGGGGCAGCACGTTGATGATCATCCAGTTGGTGTCGACACTGTTCTTGCCGATGCGCGCAGCCAACTCGCGCGCCTTGGCCAGGGCCTCGCCCGCCGGCACCACGTAGCGCACCACATGGGTCTGCAGCGCCTCGGCCGGTGTGAGCAGGCGGCCGGTGAGCATCATGTCCATCATCACCGTGGTGCCCACCACGCGCTGAATGCGCACGGTGCCGCCGCCGCCCACGAAGATGCCGCGTTGACCCTCCGGCAGACCGAAGACACCGCTCTCGTCGGTCACCCGTACATGGGCTGCCATGGCCAGCTCCAGACCACCACCGACCACCGCGCCATGCAGGGCCGCGACGAAGGGAATGGGCCCGCGCGCGATCAGGTCGAACACCTCGTGCCAGTTATGGCGACGGCGCTTGCGCGGGGGCTTGATCTGGCCGGTGGCGCGGGCCAGGGCTTCGGCCAGGTCCAGGCCCGCGCAGAAGTTGGTGCCGTGGCCGTGCAGCACCGCGACATCGGCCTCCTCGTGGGCCCGCAGCACGGCGGTGCGCAGCGCGTCGATCAGCGGGTCGTTGATGGCGTTGCGCTTGTCGGGTCGGTTCAGGCCGATGAAGGCGATATTGCCTTCCAGCGTGTAGGTGATCAGGGTGTCTTCGCTCATGGCTAATCGAGGTGGAAAGGGATCAGAGGTCCAGCATGGACATGGGCTGGATGGCCACGCCGGTGGCGGCCCGGTGGGCCTCCTGCACCCATTCGGGCTGGCCGGCGTGGAAGATGAAGTGGTTCAAGAGGCGCGCCCACTTGGGGTGGCGCTGGTAGTCGGCCAGGGGCAGGCCTTGCAAGAAGAAATCGCGTGAATCGGAAGGCAGCACCACCTGCCGGTTGGCCGCTGCATCACGCATCACGCCCTTGGGGTCGCGGCCCGCCTGCACCGCCTCGATGTCCTGGAACAACTGCCGGCGCAGCAGGGCGATGCCCTGGTCGCTGGCGCCCAGGGTCTCGCGGCTGCGGTCGGCGATACGGCCCTGCCCGGCCCAGGCCACGATGTCCTGGTTGATCACGTGGCTGGTGATCCAGCGGCCCTGCACGTCGCGCACCGGCGCATGCCAGGTGGGGATGCTGGCCTGCACATACGGTTCGGCCTCGCGCGGGACGCGGATGAAGGACCAGGTGACGTTCAGGGTGGTCTCGTCATCGATCGGCACGCGCCACTCGAAGTGATCCCCCAGGAAGAAGCCGTGGGGCCACAGGCACACACGGCCGATGGTCCACAGGGGGTTGTCCGGGCCGCTGTCCTCGGTGATGCGCTTGTAGATGAAGCCGTGTGCGAATTCCTCGAAGGCCAGCTTCAGGTGGGTGGGCGCATGGCCGCCCGTGTACCCGCGCAGGCGTCGGCTCCAATTGGCGTGCATCCACTCGAAATGCACCGGATCGATCGAGTTTTCCTGGGCCTGCAACCAGTTGCACGGGACCTCGCTGAACACCGCCTGCACGAAGCCATGGGGCCAGTGAAAGGCCTCCCAATCGGGCAGCTCGGGCGCGGGCTGCGGCCCCAGATAGGCCCAGAGCAGGCCCGCCTTGGCGCGCACCGCGTAGGCCTTCAGGCTGGCGCGGGCGCGCAGGCGGTGGGTGGGGTCCACCTGGTCCTCAAAGGGCTGCGCGAGACAACGGCCGTCACCGGCGTAGTGCCAGCCGTGATAGCTGCATCGCAGGCCCTCGGCCTCAACCATGCCCTGCACCAGGTCGGCGCCTCGATGCGCGCAATGGCGATCCACCAGACCGTAACGCCCCTGCAGGTCGCGAAACAGCACCAGGTCTTCGCCGAGCAGGCGTACCGGCTTGATCGCCTCGCGCTCGAGTTCGTCGATGCCCGCGATGGGATGCCAGTGCCGGCGCAGCACCTCCCCCATGGCAGTGCCGGGGCTGACCCGGGTCAGCGCCTCGTTCTTTTCGGGAGTCAGCATGAGCCGGGGCAGCGCCTTTGGGGCGATCAGGACTCGGGCTTGAAGCCGGACGCCTTGATGATCGGGTCCCAATGCGCCAGTTCGGCGCGCTGCATGGCATCGAGCTCGGTGGCCGAACGGAACACGGGCTGGGCCCACAGGCGCTGGGTCATGGCGTCCTTGATCTCGGGCATCTGCAGGATGTCGCGGATCGCGTTCTGCATGCGCGTGACCTCGGCCGGCGGCGTTCCGGCCTTGGCCCACATGCCGGTCCAGCCCTCGCCGGAAGTGACGTTGATCCCCTGCTCGGCGAAGGTGGGAACGTCGGGCATGAGCGGTGAGCGCTCCTTGGTGAAGATGCCGATCACCTTGATGCGCCCGGCGCGGTGGTGGGCCATCATGCCGTCCATCAGACTGATCGCGGACGGCAAGTGACCGCCGACCAGGTCGGTCACCATGGGCGGCGAGCCCTTGTAAGCGGCCAGCTGCAGGTCCAGACCCACAGTGCGCGCCAGCTGCACGCCCAGGAAATGGTTCTGACCGCCCGTACCGGGCGTGCCGAAGCTGGCCTTGGCCGGGTTCTTTCGACACCAGTCGATGAACTCGCGCGCATTGCTGGCGCCGGTGTTGAGCGCGACCCCCATGCCCAGGGGATAGGAAGCGAAGCTGGCCACCGGCGCGAAATCGCGCAGGATGTTCCATTTGAGCTGGTCGCGAAACACCAGCATCTGGAAGGTGGGCGTGGCGTTGGGGGCCACCATGAAGGTCAGACCGTCGGCCGGCGCCGCCAGCACCGCGTCGGCGGCGATGCGCCCGCCCACGCCGGGGCGGTTCTCGATCACCACCGACTGCCCGAGCAGGGGGGGCAGCTTGTCGATGATCAGGCGCGCGATGGCGTCGGTGGCACCCCCAGGCGGAAAGCCGACCAACACCTTGATCGGGGGCTTCTGGGCCAGGGCCAGGCCCGGCAGGGCCAGGGTGGTGGCGCCAGCGGCAAGCAAGTGGCGTCGGTTCAGGGTCATGTCGGTCTCCTCGGGGTCCTCAGATCGTGGCCTTGGCGGTCGCCGGCGATGTCGGTGCCGCCGCCGGCGCGCGGTCGGCCAGTGTGCGCCAGTCGGTGCCAGCGGCCATCACGCCGCCCACCGAATGGATGCTGCGGTAGTCCAGCTCGGGGTGGTGCGCCTGGGTGGGCGCCTTGCCCTCCACGAACTCGCGCGCCGCGCGCAGCAGCAGTGCCCGCACCCGCATCACCGCACCGTCGGCGGAACACAGTTGCTCCTGGGTGCGGTCATAGATCGGCCCCTGGCTGATGAACATCGCAAAGTCCTCGGTCCCCAGGTGCTGGGGGAAGCCGGTCTGGTGGCCGCGCTTCATCAGGTCGCGGTTCTGGCCCCAGTTGTCCTTGGCATCGCCAGGCGGCAGCGGCGGGAAGTTCCAGACGTCGGGCGAGGCCGACATCACCGTCATCCCCAGGGGGCGGCTCGCGTTGTATTGCACGAACCACCCGCGGTGCGTGACGTCGTCGACCGGTGTGGAGAAGAACACCGTGGTGGGGCCACTGGCGTCGGGCGGGCAGATGATGCCGTACCAGGGCATGACGAAATTGTTCACGCGGGCATAGACCTTGTCTTCGCCCACGGCACGCAGGGCGGCGTAGCGGTAGCCGTAGGGCCGGTCCTCGAACTCCAGCTTCGGGGCCAGGGCCTTCGACATGAGCAGGCGCTCATTGCCGCCGCCCGCGGTGATCTGTGTGGTGGACTCGTGCAGCACGCCCACATGGGAGGAATCCATGGACGCCTCGACCGCCTGCACCCAGTTGGTCGGTACCTCCACGCTGGTGACCGAGCGGTGGGCGGACGGCAGATCGATGAAGGGCAGCTCCGGGAACGGCGGGGGCGTGTCGCCCGTTCCGAACCAGGCCCAGACGATGCCACCGCGGTCCTGCACCTGGTAGCGGTTCACGCGCACATGCTTGCAGAACTGTTCCTGGTTGCCGGTGTGATTGGGCGCCTCGACCACCTCGCCACGCACGTTGAACTTCCAGCCGTGATAGATGCAACGCAGGCCGTTGTGCTCGTTGCGGGCCAGGGCCAGGGAGGCCCTGCGGTGGGCGCATTGCTCGTCGAGCACGCCCACGCTGCCGTCGGTGGCGCGAAAGGCCACAAAATTGCGCCCCAGCAGGCGCACGCGCAGCGGTGTGCCGTCGGCCTCCAGCTTGATTGAGGGCGCCACCGGCAGCCAGTAGTGCTGGCGGATCATCTCGCCCATGGGCGCGCCGTTCTCGACGCGGGTCAGGAGCTCGTTGTCTTCGCGGGTCATCGCCATGGTGCAGTCCTTATCGGCACTGTTCGTCGGTGCGGAAAGCGCGGGTGTACACGCGCTTGCAGTTGCACTCGAAGATGTCCTTCTTCTGGGCTTCGGTGAGCCACTCGATGCTCTCGATCACCGGCTTCATGTCGTCGTAGTCGCGGCCGGAGATGGGGTCGCGCGCGCTGCCGGTGCCGGGCTTTTCGGTGCCGAACATCACGTTGTCGGAGCCGGCCACCTTCACCAGGAGTTCGATGGCTTCCTTGCTGTAGTTGCAGGTGTCGAAGTACAGCTTCTTGAGTTGCTCGTCAAAGGTTTCTTTCTCGCCCTTGCGCACGTTCCAGGAACGAAAGCGCCCCATCTGGTAGGGAATAGCGCCACCGGCATGGGCCACCACGATCTTGAGCGTGGGGAAGGTGTCGAAGACCTTGGCATGCAGCAGCGAGATGATGGCGATGCTCTCTTCGTTGATGAACTTCAGGGTGTAGGACTCGCGGGCGCTGCAGCTTCCGGCGGAGTGGATCAGGCCCGGCACGTCCAGCTCGGTCATCGCCTGGTACAGCGGGTGCCAATAGGCCTCGCCCAGGCCGGGCGGGTCGCCCAGGCCCTCGGTGGGGTCGGGGTTGATCAGGCAGCCGACGAAGCCATGCTCCTTCACGCAGCGACGCAGCTCGGGGATGGCGCGAAGCTCCAGCGGTTCGTCCATGTACTGCGGCAGACCGGCCACCCCGCGAAAGCGGTCGGGGAACATCTGCACAAAGCGGGCGATCAGGTCGTTGCAGTGGATGGACCAGAGTTCAGCGACGCGCCCGGGCTTGACCGAGTGCATCTGCAGGTAGGGGCGCGGCGAGATGAACTGCACGTCGGTGCCCACGGCGTCCATGCTTTTCACCAGTTCTTCGGCCACCTTGCGCACCGACGCGTCGGGGATCTTGGGCAGGGTGTTGGGGTTGGCGCGGCCGCCGACCAGTTCCGCCATGAAGCGAAAGCTCTCGGGCGGCATGACGATGTGGGCGTGGGAATCGATGATCATGAAAAGTCGGGGCTCTCTCAGGTCGTTGTCGTGATCGAAAAATTTCAGCGCGAGATGACGGCCATGGCCTCCACCTGCAGCCACATGCCGTGCTGCAGGTCCTGCACCACGATATGGCGGGCCGGTCGGTCATGCGGGTCGGGGAAGGCGGCGAGCCACTGCGTATTCACCGCATCACGCACCGCGTTGTCCTTGAGGGTCACGCTGAGCTTGACCAGGTCGTCCATCGTGGCGCCGCCCGCGGTCAGCACCGCACGCAGGTTGGCGAAGACGTTGCGGGCCTGCTCGCCCGGGTCGGCGGGCAGCTCACCGCTGGCCGGGTCCTTGCCCGAGATGGCCGACGTGCACAGCACATTGGCCACGCGCGCAGCGGCGGGAATGGGCGCCTTGTGCGAGGCGCCGGGAACATCGATGGAGCGGGGAGGACGGGTCATGGGAAGGACGAAGGTGTGTGGGGCTCAGGCGTCGCCGGGCTCGGCCTCGAACAGGCTCATGGGAATGCGCGCGAGGAACTCGGAAAAACCGGTCGTACCTGAAGGCACGTGCAGCAGCATCTGCTGAAAGGCCGTGGCTTCATCCCCCTCCTGGATCGCGCGGGCGATCTTGCGGTGGTCCTGCAGCGACTGGTTGATATGCGCCTTGGTCACGAAATCGCGCAGGCGATAGCGGTAGATCTGCCGGCGCGCCGCGCGTATCAGGTCGGCCAGGTAGAGGTTGCGGCTGCCCACGTAGATCGCCTCGTGGAACTGGGTGTTGGCGGTGCTGTAGTCCTCGGTGCCGCCTTCGACCGCCGCGTCCTGGCAGGCCTGCAGGGCTTGCTCCAGGCGATCACGCAGGTCGTCGTCCACGCGGCGCGCGGCCAGCTTGGCGCAGGTGGCCTCGAGCTCGCCGATGCCTTCCATGATGGCGCGCACCTGACTGATGGACAGGCGCGCCACGGTGATGCCCTGGCGCGGCGCGATGCGCACCAGGTTACGAGCGGCCAGTTGCTGCAGGGCCTCGCGCACCGGGGTGCGCGATACCTCGAACCGCAGGGCCAGCGCCCGCTCGTCCAGCAGGCTGCCCGGTGGGAGCTTGCCGGTCTCGATCTCCTCCTGCAGGGCGCTGCGGATCTCGTTGGCACGCCCGCCGCGAGGACGGGATTCGTCGGCGGCTTCGGCTTCGGGAGCCTGCAATTCGGTCGGTTCCATGGCTTGAAAATATACCTCATAAATTTTGTGGCATGCAAAAAATCATGGGCTTGGCCTCGCCGGTCCGCCGCTTCGCCGACGGCGCCACCGCGTGCGCCTGCGTACTTCCCTCTACAAAAGCCTCCCAGACTTCAATTTTTCGAATCCACAGGGCCTCGTACCCGATGAGGGAAAACCCGAAAGAACACCAATTTCTTTTTCTGGTGTATTGAAATTAGGTTTTGGTATGCCAGAATTCCCTTCGTATTTCGATCCGAAAGTTCTGGCTGCATGTCTGTTTCCTCCCCCGCGCCCGCGACCCTGCCCCTGGACCGCATCCTGCGTCCGCAGTCCATCGCCATCGTGGGCGCCTCGGCCGACCCGCGCTCCTTCGGCGGCTTCGTTCAGGGCAACCTGGATCGCTTTGGCTACGACGGCGCCTTGCACCTCGTGAGCCGCAGCAGCGACACCATCAACGACCGGCCCTGCGTCAAGACCATCGACCAACTGCCTGAGGGCATCGACCTGGCCGTCCTGGCCATTCCCGAAGCCGGCGTGCTCGACGCCGTGCGCGGGCTGGCCGCCAGGCGCTGCCATGCCGCGGTGCTGTTCGCCTCGGGTTATGCCGAGGCCGGCGAAGAGGGCCAGGCCAAACAGCAGGCGCTGGCGCACGCGGCGCGCGAAGCCGGCATCCTGCTGGTGGGCCCCAACTGCATGGGGTTCACGAACATCGCCGCTGGGGTTCCTGTCACCTTCGAGCCCCTGGCCGCACGCCCGCGCGAAGCGCGCCCTGGCATCGGCGTGGTCGCCCAGAGCGGCTTCATGGCCGCCAACCTGCGCGAGGCCTTCCTGGGCCGCGGCACACCGGTGACCTGCGTGTTCTCCACCGGCAATGAGGTGTCGGTGTGCGTCGAAGACGCCCTGGCCGCCTACATCGCCGACGCGCAGACGCGCGTCATCACCGTCTACGCCGAACAGATTCGCCGCCCCGCCACCTTCCTCGCACTGGCCCGCCAGGCCCGCGCCGCCGGCAAACCGGTGGTGCTGCTGATGCCCGGTCGCAGCGCACGGGCGCGCGAAGCGGCGCAGTCGCACACCGGCGCGCTGGCGGGCGATCACGCCACCGCCACCGCCCTCCTGCAACGCGAGGCGGTGGTGGTGGTGAACTCGCTGGACGAACTGCTGGACACCTCGGCCATCCTTCTGCGCTATCCGCAACCACCCGCAGGCGGCACCGCCTTCATGACCGGCTCGGGCGCGATGAAGAACATCGCGCTGGACTTCGCCGAGGACCTGGGTCTGGCCCTGCCTGCCCTGGGTACGGCCACCGTGGACAAGCTCACCGCGATGCTGCCCGCCTATGCGGTGGCCGAGAACCCGCTGGACTACACCACCATCGGCGTGCGCCAGCCCGGCCTGATCGGCGAGCTGCTGCTCACGATGCTGGACGACGACGCCATCGGCAACCTGGTGCTGGCCATTCCGGTGGGACCGACCATGGCCCAGCGTGACAAGGCCGACCACATCGTGCCGGCCATCGCCCGCGCCACCAAGCCTGCGGTGCTGGTGCTCACCGGCGATGACAGCCCCATCGAATCCTTCTTCACCGACGCGATCCACGCCAGCGGCGTGCCGCTGTTCCGATCGGCCGACCGCGCGCTGCGCGCGCTACAACGCGTGGCCGCCTATGGCGAGGCGCTGGCGCGCGCAGCGCGTGCCAGCCGCGCGCAACCGACCGCCCTGCCCTTGCCGGGCCCCGTGCCGGCCAATGGCATCTATGCGGAATACCAGGGCAAGCGCTGGCTCGCGCAGGCCGGCCTGCCGGTGCCGCGCGGTGCGCTGGCCACCAGCGCCGATGAGGCGGTGCGCGTGGCGCGCGAGATCGGATTTCCGGTGGTGCTCAAGGCTCAGGCCAGCGCGCTGCCGCACAAGAGCGATGTGGGCGGCGTGATCATCAACCTGGCGGATGAAGCCGCCCTGCGCGCCGCTTGGGACACGCTGCACGCCAGCATCGCCAGGCACCGTCCCGAGCTCACGCTCGATGGCGCACTGGTCGAGGCCATGGGCCCGCGCGGGCTGGAACTGGTCGTGGGCGCCAAGCGCGACGCCGACTGGGGCCCGGTGGTCCTGGTCGGCCTGGGCGGCATCTGGATCGAGGCCCTGAAGGACGTGCGCTTGGTACCCGCCGACCTGGCCGAGGACGACATCGTCGCAGAGCTCGCACGCCTGAAGGCCGCCGTGGTCCTGCAAGGCGTGCGCGGCGCGGCCGGCGTGGACCTGCGGGCCATTGCCCGCGTGGTGGCCCAAGTAGGCGAGCAGATGCGGGCCAACACCGCCCTCACCGAGATCGACATCAATCCGCTCGTGGCCTACCCCGTCGGCAGCGCGCAGCCCGTGCTGGCGCTGGACGCACTCGTCGTTGCCACGCAGGAGGTCGCATGAAGCTGCAGTTCTCCGCCGCCGATGAGGCCTTCCGCCAGGAAGTTCGCGCCTTCATCCAGACCCACCTGCCCACCGACATCCGCCGCAAGGTGGAACTGGGCCTGCGTCTGGAGCATGAAGACTACGTCACCTGGTTCCGCATCCTCGAGACGCGGGGCTGGCTCACCCCGGGCTGGCCGCGCGAGCACGGGGGCCCGGGCTGGAACGCGGTACAGCGCTACATCTTCGACGAAGAGACGCTGCTGGCGAACGCGCCGCGCATCATTGCCGCCGGCATCCAGATGCTGGGCCCGGTGCTGATCGCCTTCGGCACGCCGGAACAAAAAGCGAAGTACCTGCCCGACATCCGTCTGAGCAACACCTGGTGGGCCCAGGGCTTTTCCGAACCCGGCGCGGGCTCGGACCTGGCCGCGGTACGCACCACCGCCGTCCTGGAACCCGATGGCAAGCACTTCGTCGTCAACGGCCACAAGGTGTGGACCTCGTATGCGCACTGGTGCTCGATGATGTTCGCGCTGGTGCGCACCGACCCGGACGCCACCAAGCCGCAGGAAGGCATCTCCTTTCTCCTGATCGATATGAAGTCGCCCGGCCTCACTGTGCGGCCGATCCGCATGCTCGAAGGCGGCAACGACCTCAACGAGTGCTACCTGGACAACGTGCGCGTGCCGGTGGAAAACCTGGTGGGCGAGCTGCACAAAGGCTGGTCCTACGGCAAGTACCTGCTGGGGCATGAGCGCACCGGCATTGCCGGCATCGGCTCGTGCAAGCAGCAGCTGGCACGCGCGCGCCAGCTCGCGCGCGAACAGGGCCTGGGCGAGGACCCGCTGCTACAGGCGCGTCTGGCGCAATTCGAGGTGGAACTCATGGCGCTGGAATTCACCGCGCTGAGGCTTCTGGGCACCCACCAGCAAAGCCGTACGCCAGGCGTCGAGGCCTCCATGCTCAAGGTGCGCGGCACCGAGTTGCGCCAGGCCATCTACGAAACGCTGGTGGATATCGCCGGCCCGCATGCGGTGCCCTTCTCGCAGGAGGCGCAGTTTCTCGAGCATCTGGACCAGGCCGCTGTCGACGAATCGATGGTGGCGGTAGCCGCCAATTGTCTGGACTCGCGCAAGGTCACGATCTATGGCGGCACCAGCGAGGTGCAACGCAACCTGATCGCCCGCGCCACGCTGGACGCGTACTGACCGGAACGCACAAGGATTTCACCCGGATGGACTTCTCCCTTCACGACGACCACATCGCCCTGCGCGACGCGGTGCAGCGCTTTTGCGACGACGCATACCCCGCGCAGCACCGCGGCCAACCCGAGGCCGCGCCCGAAGCGCAGCGCCGCCTGCGCGCCCTGGCTGAACTGGGCCTGCTGGGTCTGCCCTTTGGCGCCGACGTGGGCGGCAGCGAACAGGGTGCTGTGGAAGTGATGCTGGTGGCCCAGGAACTGGGACGCGCCCTGGGCGGCGGCGCCTTCGTCGCCAGCACGGTGATGGCCGGTGAGCTGATCACGCGACTGGGTTCGGCCACGCAAAAGCGCGAGTGGCTGCCGGCGATGGCCCAGGGCGAATGGCATGCCTCGGTGGCAGTCCACGAAGCGGACGCGCGCTACGACTGGCAGCAGGTGCGCCTGACGGCACGACCCGTCGCCGCGCCCGGCGGCGCCGCGTACCGGCTGGACGGTCGCAAGACTGGCGTGCTGCATGGCGACAGTGCCGGCCTGGTCCTGGTGCTGGCCCGCACCGGCGGCGAAGTCCGCGACCGCGCCGGCCTGACCCTGCTGGCCGTGGATGCGGCCACCCCCGGCGTGACCGTGCGCGGCTACGACACACTGGACGGCCGACGCGCCGCCCACCTCGATTTCGACAACGCCGTGGTGCCCGCCCATCGCGTGCTAGGCGCGCCCGGCGAAGCGGCTGACGCGATGGAATCGGCGCTGGACGCCGGCATCGCCGCCCTGTGCGCCGAAGCGGCCGGCGCCGTCGAAGCCCTGCTGGCCCACACCGCCGACCATCTGCGCACGCGCAAGCAGTTCGGCGCGCCGCTGGCGAAATTCCAGGTCCTACAACACCGCGTGGCCGACATGGCCATCGCGCTGGAGCAACTCAAGTCCATGGCCTGCGCTGCCGCGATGGCGGTGGCCGCGGGCGAGCCCGTGCAGCGCCGCCGCCTCGTGTCCGCCGCCAAGGTGCTGGCTGGCCAGCTCGGACGCAAGGTGGGCCTGGACGCCATTCAGCTGCATGGCGGCATGGGCATGACCGACGAATGCCGGGTTGGCCACTATGCCAAGCGCCTGATCGTCATTGGACAAACGCTGGGCGATGCCGCCTGGCACCTGCAACGTGTCACGCCGGCACGCTGATCCCCGCAACCACTCACCGACCCGCAAGTTCAACCAAGAGGAGACACACCATGGTGAATCGCAAGACCTTTAACACCCTGCTGGCGGCCATGCTGCTGGGACTGGGCCTGGGCGCACAGGCCCAGGACAAACCGCCGATGAAGATCCTGGTGGGCTTCCCCCCGGGGGGCGCCTCGGACAACCTGGCGCGCCTGCTGGCGGACAAGCTGCGCGACCAACTCAAACAGCAGGTGATCGTGGAAAACCGCCCCGGCGTGGGCGGGCGCCTGGCGGCGCAGGCCGTGAAAGCAGCCAAGCCCGACGGCCTGACCTATATGGTCGCCCCCAATGCCACCTTCGTCTTCCAGCACCTGACCTTCCCGGTCAAGGACCTGGGCTACGACATGACCACCGACTTCACCTCGGTGGCCCAGCTCACCTCCTACCCGATGGCCATGGTGGTCAACGCCAACACCGGCGTGAAGAACGCCAAGGACTACGTCACCTGGCTCAAGGGCGGCGCCGACCGCGTGACTTTCGGCACCGCCGGCGCGGGTGGCGACACGCACTTCAACGGACTGCAATTTAGCAAGATCGCCGGTGTGCCGATGCAGGTCGTGCCCTATCGTGGCAACGGCCCGCTGGTCATCGACCTGGTGGGTGGCCAGATCAACACCGGCATCATGGTCGCGGGCGATGCAATCCAGCACCTGCGTGCCGGCAAGCTCAATGCCGTCGGCATCTTCGCGCCCAAGCGCTCGCCCCTGATGCCCGACGTGCCCACCATGGCCGAACAGGGCTTCGACACCGGCGGCAACAACGGCTGGATGGGCATGTGGGGCCCGGCGGGTCTGCCCCGCGCGGAACTCGAGCGCATTCAAGGCGCGCTGCGCAACGTGCTGGACATGGCCGACGTCAAGCAGGCGATCCTGACCAACTTCGTGCAGGTCGCGGAGTTCCGTGGCGGCGCCGATGTGGACAAGCAGCTGAAGTCCGAGCTCGATCACTGGGGCCCGATCATCAAGGCCTCCGGCTTCAAGCCCACGCCCTGAAGCCCGCCATGCCGCCCTCGAACGCCCCCTACGACTACATCGTGGTCGGCGCCGGAACGGCCGGCTGCGTGCTGGCCAACCGGCTCTCCGCAGACGGCCGCTATCGCGTGCTGCTGCTGGAGGCGGGCGGTGGCGACAGCCACCCGCTGGTGCGCATGCCGGTCGGCTTTCTCAAGGCCCTGCAGCGCCGCGCGCTGACCTGGGGCTACGAGAGCGAGCCCGAAGCGCAACTCGGGGGGCGCAAGCTGCCCGTGCCGCGCGGGCGGCTGCTGGGGGGATCGTCCTCGATCAACGGCATGTTCCATATCCGGGGGCATCGCCTGGACTTCGACGAGTGGCGCGATCTGGGCTGCGCGGGGTGGGGCTATGACGAGGTCCTGCCCTATTTCATCCGCAGTGAGAGCAACTGGCGCGGCGAAGGCCCTTACCACGGTGGGGACGGTCCGCTGCAGATCAACGCCATCACCGGCGAACACCTGATGCACGATCCGCTGCGCGAAGCCGCAGTCCGTGCTGGCCATGCCGTCACCGACGACTACGACGGCGAACACCACTGGGGCGCAGCCCGCGGCGATGTGGCCATCGATCGCCACGGGCGTCGCAGCAGCAGCGCCCGCGCCTACCTGCGTCCGGTGCAGGTCCGCACGAACCTCAACGTAGTCACACACGCCCAGGCCACCCGTGTGCTGATGGAGGGCGGACGTGCCATGGGTATCGAATACACCCGCAAGGGCCGCACGCTGCAAGCGAGGGCGCAGCGCGAGGTGATTCTCTCCGGCGGCGCCTACAACTCCCCGCAGCTGCTGATGCTCTCAGGCATCGGCCCTGCAGCCGAACTCGCAGCGCACGGCATCCCGCAGATTGCCGACCTGCCCGGCGTCGGTGGCAACCTCATGGAACATCCGCGCATGATGCTGATGTACCGGGCCAGCCAGCCGGTCACCTTCATGAACCAGCTGCGGCTGGACCGTGCCACGCTCTCGGTCCTGCGCTGGGCCTTCCAGGGCAAGGGGCCCTTTGCCACCCAGGTGTGCAGCGCCTCGATCATGCTGCGCACCGACCCTGCGCTGACCCGCCCGGACATCCAGCTGCTTTGCAACCCGGTGCGCTTTGACGCCCACCTGTGGTTTCCGGGCATCGTCCAACCGAAAGAACACAGCTTCTACATCACAGTCTGCCTGCTGCATGCGAAGAGCCGCGGGCGGGTCAGCCTGCGATCGGCCGACCCGAAGGCCGCGCCGCGCATCGCCCTGAACCTGTTCTCCGACCCGCATGATGTGCAGACCCTGCGCGCTGGCCTGCGTGCCGCCCGCGAGATCTACCGCATGGCGCCTCAGGCCGGAATGATCGACACCGAAACCATTCCCGGCGCGCATGTGACCAGCGACGCTGACATCGACCGCTCCATCCACGAGCTCGGCGGCATCACCCACCACCCGGTGGGCACCTGCGCGATGGGCACAGGCCCGACCGCCGTCGTCGATCCGCAGCTGCGGGTGCACGGGGTGCAGGGACTGCGAGTGGTCGACGCGTCCGTCATGCCCACCATCCCTGGCGCCAACACCAACGCCGCCACGGTGATGATCGCCGAGAAGGCCAGCGACATGATCCTGGGCCTGCCGCCGCTGCCCGCGCGCAGCGCCGACGCCCGCACCCCACCCGGCGCCACGACCCGGGCCTCCGCCGAAAGCCTGCCCGCATGAACGCCCCCGCCTCCCCCCCAGCACGCCCCGCGATCCTGCAGCAGCCCCTGCGCATGCTGGTTGACGGCCAGTGGATCAGCGCACGCGGTGGCGCCCGCATGGACGTGACCGACCCCAGCACCGGCCAGACCCTGGCCAGCGAATCCCTGGGCGGTGCCCACGAGATCGACCTGGCGGTGCAGGCGGCGCGGCGCGCCTTTGAGGGCGGGGCGTGGCCACGTCTGCGGCCCGCCGAGCGCGCACGCCTCTTGCGCAAGCTGGCCGACCTCGTCGAGCGCCACGCCGACGAACTCGCGCTGCTGGAGACCCTCAACACCGGCAAGCCTCTGGGCGTCGCCCGCATGTTCGACGTCGGCTTCTCGATCGAGAACCTCCACTACAACGCCGGCTGGGCCACCAAGCTCCATGGCGAAACGCGCGCTGTCTCGCTGCCCGGCGACTGGCAGGCCTACACCCTGCGCGAGCCGGTCGGCGTCGTCGGCCTGATCGTGCCCTGGAATGTGCCGCTGGCCATGGCCGTGGGCAAAGTCGCTCCGGCCCTGGCGGCCGGCTGCACCGTGGTCCTCAAGCCCGCCGAGCTCACGCCGCTCACCGCCCTGCGTCTGGGCGAACTGGTGCTGGAAGCTGGCTTTCCGCCGGGCGTGGTCAATATCGTCACCGGCCTGGGCCATGAGGCAGGCCAGGCGCTGGCCGAACACCCGGGCGTGGACAAGATCGCCTTCACCGGCTCCACCGCGGTGGGCAAGGCCATCGTGGCTGCATCGGCCGGCAACCTCAAACGCGTGGCCCTGGAGCTGGGTGGCAAGTCGCCGGTCTTCATCTTTGCCGACGCCGACCTCGAACGGGCCATCGAAGGCGCCGCACGCGGCATCTTCAGCAACAGCGGCCAGGTCTGCGCCGCGGGCTCGCGCCTGTTCATCCACCGAAGCGTGGCCGACCGGGTGATCGCGGGCCTGTGCGAGCGCGCCGGCAAGCTGCGTGTGGGCAGCGGCCTCACCCCCGGCGTGGAGATCGGCCCGCTGATCTCGCAGCGCCAGCGCGAACGCGTTTTGGGCTACATCGACTCGGGCCGCGAGGAAGGCGCACAGATCGTCGCAGGCGGCGCAGCGGTGCCCGGCGAGGGCTTCTTTGTCCAACCCACCCTCCTGGTCAACACCCGACCCGACATGCGCGCGGTACGCGAGGAAATCTTCGGGCCGGTGCTGTGCATCCAGACCTTCGACGACGACAGCCTGGAGCAGCTGGCCGCGCGGGGCAACGACACCGAGTACGGCCTGTCGGCCAGCATCTGGACGCGCGACCTGCGCATCGCCCACCAGATGGTGCGGCGGCTGCAGGCCGGTAATGTGCGAGTGAATGCCGCCGCTGCGCCGGACTTCGCCATGCCCTTTGGCGGCTACAAGCAATCGGGCTGGGGCCGCGAGAACGGGCGTGAGGGCGTCGAGGCCTACACCGAGCTCAAGTCCGTCGCCATCGACCTGAACTGATTCCACGGAAAGACCTGACCCCATGAGCCTGAACGGCACCGCCTGCATCGTCGGCGCCTACGAGCACCCGACCCGCCTGGCCACCGACCAGTCCGTCCTGCGTCTGCATGCCGACGTGGCGCGCGGCGCGCTGGCCGACGCCGGCCTCACCCGCGACGACATCGACGGCTACTTCTGCGCCGGCGACGCGCCGGGCCTGGGCACGGCCACCGTGGCCGAGTATCTGGGTCTGAAGCTGCGCCATGTCGACTCCACCGAATGCGGTGGCTCCGCGCCCCTCTTGCATGTGGCGCACGCTGCCGAGGCGATTGCCGCCGGACGCTGCAACATCGCCCTCATCACCCTGGCCGGCCGCCCGCGCGCCGCGATGGCCGAAG
>JACCDM011147784.1_pt1 | contig 44783 bp, 50 predicted proteins | sample 7445851 | NCBI WGS metagenome assembly JACCDM01 (sample SAMN15323438, study PRJNA562643) | freshwater metagenome | isolation source: river surface water | place: USA:Blue River Watershed | collected 2017-08-16
ATAACTCATCTATTTCGTTATGGTCACCTACATGGAAATCAAAAGGTTCAAATGTACTATAAGTTTTAGATGCTAAATCCAAACGTTCTTCAACACTCAACTCTCTTGTATATAATTGAAACCCATAATGACAAGGTGGTAAAACCATTTCTTCTAATTGGCCCACATTCCAAGCACTTACCATTAATCTTCTGCTATCGGGATTTGTTTTAAGTTCGTTGATTAGATTTTGAATTTGGTCTATTTTATATAAATTCCAATCTGGTTCTGAAAACTCATTCCAATTTCTCCATTGTTTACCATAAATTGGCCCTAAATCTCCCCACTTATTTGCAAACTCTCCATCGGTTTTGATTTGTTTAATGAACTCTTCTTTTGTAAGTTGTCCTCCCACATCCATTGATGTTTTGGCTGCATAGTTTTTATATGCATCACCATCCCAAATATGGCAATCATAATCCAATAAGAACTTGATATTCGTATCTCCTCGTAGAAACCATAGGAGTTCGGTTACGATAGAGTTCCAATGCATTTTCTTTGTAGTGAGTAGTGGAAACCCTTCACTCATTTTATGACGAATCTGTCTACCAAATACTGAAATAGTACCTGTTCCTGTTCTATCTTTTTTCTCTACACCATTATCCAAAATATCTTGTAATAATGCCTGATATCGTGTATCTATGTTATTCATATATGCTTAATCTTTTTTTATTTTCTTTATCTAATTCCGATGAATATCTTTCTTTCATTCCAATTATTCTATGAAAATCTTTATATGCTTTAGGATGGTAATCTTTTAAATAAGATAATCCTATTTCATATTCTCCGATAATATCTTCGTATCTATGTTCTTTTGAATCAAAATCGTTTTCCATTATTTCGATTTCAGATTTCAAGCTATCTATTGTGGTTTGCAACGAATCTCTTTTTTGTAATGATGATATATAACTATCCTCTGCCTTTTCTACATTTGTTTTATTATGATTCATAGTTAAACCAACTGCTACAATTAACACAATTATTACTAATCCCATAAACAATCTAAGTGTCGTATCTTTATTTTCCATTTATAATGATAGTTTGAGTTTTATTAAGTCTTCAAAAGATGATGTTGTATTTGTTTCTATTTGTTTTGTTACTTCAACGAATCCCATTTCGGAGGGGTCTTTTCCATTTAAAGTTATTATTTTACAATCAATTCCATTATTAGTAAGATATTGATAATGTTTAACCGCATCTCCCATAGCATCTTTATCCAACACAATATTAACTGATGGTTTCTTAGTTAATATTTTATCACTTAATACCTTTGGAAGTGTTTTACCAAAAATAGGAACTGCATTTCTTTTTATAGCAATTGCATCAAACGCCCCTTCACATAGTGTAATCGGTATATCCCAATTTATAGTAGAATCAAATCCAATTATATTTTTAGATACTGGTGGATTTTTATATTTCATATTTTCATTTGGATATATGCTTCTTGCAATAAAAAAGTTCAATCTAAAATCCGAATCATATGATGGGATAATAATTCTACCTTTATACAATCCACTATCACAATATCCTATTTTATGTTTAAGAATATCGCTATCACTTATACCTCTTTTTCTAAGATAATTATAAGCCACTTTATATTCTATGATATGCTGATTATCTAATATAGTTTTATATTCGGAAGGTAATTTTAATTCAATTTGTTCTTCATCTCTTACTTCTCCTCCTATATTTGCCTCATTGTAGATTGTATTGACCTTTACAATAACTTCTCTATCAACTTGCAATTTACGAAGAAGTGTATAAATTTTTTTACCTTTAGAATCACACACCCAGCATCTCCATTTTTGTGATTCTAAATTAACTTGTAGTTTAGGTTTATGATGGGAACAAAAAGGGCAATAGTATTGAATTTCATCTTTACCTAAATTTCTACCTCCACCTAAAACTTCATCAATTTTAGTCTTAACAAATTGTTTATCTATCTCAGATATCATACCTATTTAACAAATATTTTAAATACCATTTTTGACCATCCTCATTAAAATGTTTATCCATTTTTGAAACAAAGTATTGTTGATTACCATCTTCTTTCAAATAAGATTCTAAACTATGAAACCCTTCAAACTTTATATGAAATGAATTTAAGGTAGTGGATCCAGTTTCAAACTTTTTCAAAATGATATCATAATCATTTGTATAAAAAAAGTATTCTAAGTTTATATTATTTTTTACAGCCAATTCTTTTAGGATACTCAGTTCTAAAATCCAGTCTCTTAATAAATTTAAATAATTACCGTTAATTATATAATCAGTATATGGCACAAATAAGTTTTTAATCAAATCATCTTTATATGAGCCAAAAAAAGGATATAGTGAAATATACCGATTTGGTTCAAATATTTCCTTATCCGCATTAAACAAAATTTTATGATTGTAATTTAGAGCTTCTAAATTTGAAATAATTCCAGTAAATTTAGAATTATAATTTACCAATAACCTGTTAGGAGTAGTTAGTTGAACTAAAATGTTGGAAAATTCATTATTTTTTATTAGCTTTAATATCTTTAATTTTACCAATTTGATGATGTGATCATTTGATAATGATGAATGAGAATTGTTTTCAATACGATTGGATACACTATCCAACAAATTCTCTGTCATCATTGAAAATGAATCACCAAAAATGTAAAGTTTTTTCATACCCAAATGTATGAAATTATTTCGTTAATTCCAAATATTTCTTATACAAAGTATTAGCCAACCATTTATGTGAATCTAAACAAGGGTGGTCATCGTTCACATCAATATTCTTTTTTAATGTTAAAAAGTTTTCTTTATTCATATGATCCCAACTTCGATATTCACTTCTATTAAAAATTATAGGCATATAAAATTTGTTTTGTAGAAGTATCTCATTTACCAAATGATGCGAATATTCATCTTCAACTCCATTGAATACAGTACACTTACACCCCATACTTTCTAATATTATAAAATTTTTATTTATTCTATCTATCAAAATTGAAAAAATTTTAGAAATTATAAAATTTAATTTTTTATCTCTTAATGGGTCATTTAATGTACTAACATTCTGAATTAATTCTGCTTTTAATTCTTTACCCAACCATCTCTCCGCATCATCACATAGTAAAGAATGATTTCCAGAAAATTCAATGACATCTCTTATTATATTAGTTAGTTGAAATACACAATATTTTGGTGTGAATTTTTTTTCTTTATTTAAATATTCTATATAGAGTTCCATCATCTCTATATTACGATAATTACATCCGCCATTTTCGGCTTTACTCATTAATGTGCAACTAATAAAATTTTTTAAAAGAGATGAATACTTATTGCTCTCTCTAAATTCTACTAATTCATATAAAGAACTAAATATAGAATGGGTATGATAATAATTAGTTCTATTCTTATATAAAGAAAATGAATCTGGATAATTATCCATTAAACAATGAAATTCTAAACCCTCTCCATAAGTGAACGAACACCCAAAAGTCATTAAGAGGTCTTTCATATAATTGAAATATCTTTTCTAAAAAATTTTCCTAAAATATTATCATTGAAATACTCATCTCCCTTTTCCAAAACAGACAGTGAAAAAAGATATTTAGTTTCTAAATAAGTTAGGTGCTTTGGTGAAAAGGCAAACTGAAGAATCGTTCTTTTAAATTCTTCAGCTTTACCTTCTTTGATTAGTTGTTTAATTTCAGAGTGAGAACCATAATAAGTTTTCCAATCACTCTCTTTTTGAATTTTCTTTTTCTTACTGGCTCTTTTATCAGTTAGTTCCGCTAATTCCTTTTTGCCTAATGCTTTTGTGAGTACTGATACTATTTGTTTTCTGCCAATATATTTTTTCCGAGATGGTATATGTAAAACTTCATATACAAACCCAAATGTACCTTCTGGCATTTCAGAAATTTCTGAAACTATTTTATTATCATATAACCACATATTGTAACAATAAAGTATATTATCTTTTTATTTTATCCGAATATTTTGTTAAATCTGCTTGTCCCTTTCTAGCCGCAGATAAAACCTTATCATCTAAATTATAATCTGAATTACCCACTAACGCTTTAGATGTAAATCCCTTAACTGCTAAAAGTCCACCTACTTTAGGTTTGATAAAATCAGTCTTTTGAGAAGGTGCGTTTTTCTCAGCAATTTTTGAGTTTTTGTAAGTATCTATGATTTGTGCCATGTTTATGTTGTTTTATATAAATATTAAGTATCGAAACGAATAACAAAATTTATTGGATAATCAGGTGTTGATTTAGGCTTTGAAGGTATTTTCGCTACCGCAACCATATCATAATTTTCATCGTATAATCCAACTGTCGTAATATAAGGTGCCAGATAACTTCCAGTTGGGTCTAAAGATGAGCTATATTCATATTCATCAAAACCTATTTTTGTAGCCCCATCGTAATCGGATACTAGTCGGAAATCTAAATCATATTCAGTTGTGTTTGATGTAACTGTAGCAGGTATAAATGGTATATACTTTCTAACATAAACATCCCCGTCATAAAATTTAGTAGCAGATGGGTTTGTTGAATAATTAAATTCAGTTGGATTTACCTCTAAGAATACTTCATTTTCATAAATTGTTTTAGTAGATTGAAATCTCATATCCCAATTATTACCACTTCCAAAATTATAATTTTCTCCTTCTTCTAAACTATCTTTTGTTTTTTGAGTACCTTGAGTGATTGTTATTATACCATTTGAATAAAAAATATTACCAATAGTAGTAGGTTTATTATATTCAGATAATACCAATGGAAAATTGAAATTACCTAATGCGTATAAAGTTCCCGATGAAACATCATAACTAAAAATAGTTGTTTGTGAATTCGGGCTCCCGTTATAACTCACTATAAAATATCCCTCAGTTCCTGCTTCCTCATCCCCTAGATTAAATGCTACCAAATCCATTTCATAAGTAATACCATCACTCATTATGAATGTTATAGTTTCATTTTCAATATCTATACTTTCAACTGTAACAAAACTTCTCCCTAAATATCGTAGATTCCCCTTACCATCATCTACAATTTTAGCATAATCATCACCTGATATTGTAGAGTAATCAGTTATTACCAATGAATTTGGTTTAATTCCTTCACCGACATATCGCTGAGGAATATTCCAAAATAAAAATCTATCACCAAGTTTTCTCTCACTCAATGAACCATAATTGTTCATCAATCCATAAACTTTGGTAATATCGGTTATCTTACCTTCAAAAATAATCCCATTATCATTTACACTATATTTGTTTTCATCCAAAAATTGTTGAAATTCATTAATGTACTTTTTTTCAGATTCAGAGTAATAATATAAATAAGTGGTTGTAGTTGGAGTTGCTAAATTGTAAGTAAGTTTTACTTGATATGTAGTTTGTTTTCTGGCATTGTGTTTTCTCAAATTCCAATTCGTAACTACACCTACCTGCTTCCCCGCATTAGCATAAAATAATTGATTTATACTCTTATATAGTGAATATTCCTTATATCCCGCCACCTCTCTGTTTTCATTATCTTCAAATGAACCAGAAAGGTGTTCAACTGCATATAAAGGTGCAGTTTGATAATCTAAAGTCCAATTTTTAAAGACTTTAAATGGTCTAACGGTTATATCTGATTTTGGAATTGATTTAAACATATCACATATAAATATAAGATATTAAAAAACCCGCCGAAGCGGGTTTTATTTAAAATTAAGGTTTAAAAATTAAAATTAAAAATCAAGTTTTACCTTAATCAACACCTCCTTATCGAAGGATTTTGCGATTGGCTGTGAAGTTTTAGCCACAGCAATCAATTCATTAGCATCATTGTATAAACCAACTGATGTTATATATGTCTTAGGATCAGTTTCAAAAGATGGTTCTTTAAATGTTCCATCCGAACCAGTTGTATAAGTTGGGTTATTAGAGAAGTTGAATTCTCTATTTGTAGCTCTTACAAAGAAATGTTGAGTTGATACATTTTCAGTTCTTCTCATTTCAAAATCACCACCACCTTTAATTGCATTAAATAATTTTCTATGATTATATGTTTCAACCGATGGTGCAGATGAAGTTGTTGGTAAGAATTCACTACCTACAACCGATGCAACTGCAGTTGGGTTTAATAAAATAATACCTAATTTAGGATAGAATTTACCAAATCCCTGTGCGTTTGATGCAGTATAAGTATTGATTGTCGCTGCCGCCTCAGTTCCTACATTTGTTGATCCAGATACTATATTAAATACAGTTCCTGCTTTACCCGCTTTATCGGAAAATTTCTTACCACTATCATCGATGAAAGTGAATGAAGACCCATTTGAACCACTCAATGTAAGAGTTAAATTACCTGCATCTGCCTGTTGTCTATATCTAGCTCTTGCTAAATTGATAACATAAGCGTGATCAATAGAGTACCCATCTTCAATTGATGATGAATATACGGTGAAGAATTCATCTGCTTCTCCTTCAAAATTATCATTTAAAAGAATTCTATATTGAGAATAAATTGCTTTTGTTGGTAATAAAGCCGAATCAGAAGTTGTTAATTGTACTGAACCACTTCCGTATTTATGTCCATATGCTACTGCAAACTCAACGGGTGCAGATGAACCAGTATTTGTTCCATCTAAATAAACGTTTAAATAATACTTAGATGCATCAGACCCACTGTGTCCCGCAACGGTAGAAGTAGAACCGGTAGCAATAGTTGAAAGTAAACTTCCGCTTCCATTACTCCATAATCCTTCAGTTACAACTTCAATTTTATTTGAAATTTTATCAAATTCACCAAATTTTTTAAAAATACCTTGAGATAATACACCACCATTTGCTACACCCAATCTTTCATTTGGAGGTAATGTTGAGTTTATAATATTAGCAATAGCAGTTGAATCAATAACTCCCGCATTATCAATAAGATATTGGGATAATTGTTGTGTTAATGCTGCTCCTTGTGCTCCTGTAATTTGTGCCATTTTCTATATTAATTTTTTTATGCTACATAGTTTACTGTCACAGGAATAGAAACTGAACCTCCGGTTTCGTTTCCATAAACTGTCAAAGTTGTTACAATTGTTGCAGTTAATGCTGGATTAGGAATGAATTCAAATGTAGTTCCTCTCTTAACATCTGCAGTTGCTGCGATTGAGTCGCTTACTGCTATTGTTCCGGCTGCCGCAACACCCAATCCAACTAATGTTCCCGCAGTTTTATCTGCTAATACAGCAGTATATCCTGAAGTTCCATTTCCTGCTGGAGAAGTTGAAGGTGTAATAGTAACTTTACCTCTTGTTTGGTTAGTGCTTATTGCAGTTGTTCCGATTGATACCTGAGGTATTTTAGTTGTTCCTTTTGGAAGAGTTACAAGTTTATATTTTAAAACTTGTGTTTCATCTGGAGATGCTTCTAAAATAGGAATAGCTTTAATAGCCGCATCATAATATGCAGAACCTTTTGGGTGTGCTGCATCATATAATTGGTAATCAATCTCATCATCTCCCAAAGCGAATTGAGTAATATTTAAAGATTGTCCAGCTGCTAACTTTTCTCTACCTTTTTTAGTAAGGATAGCATCTACAATGATTTCTGAATTATCTAAGTAAGCCATTTTTAAATGTTTTGGTCTTTTTTAATAATAAATATATAACCTTTTAGTTTTATCACTTTTTTTTAATCAACTTCCAAAATTGGTTCACCGCTACCTCTACCGGAATCAGCAACTTTCAATCTATTTGGATTAGTTACGAATACTTCTACCGCAGATGCTCCATCTAAAGTAGTAGTTGAACTTTGCTTAGAACCTAAGTAAAAACTATTTTCTAATCCTCTGGCAGTATCCTTTGTGTTTCTATAATGTCCAGTTGTATATCCATCGAATACCTTAATATCGGTTATAACACCCTTTCCAAAAGGAAACGTACCCAATCCTGCTAAAACATTCACATAAAATGAATGTAGAGTTGGAGTTTTAAATATGTTATTTTCGATAGGGTTTATTAAAATAAGTTTTTTCTCAAAACGATATTTTGTTTCCAATTCTATTTTATCAGTTGCTCCTAATTTTGTTGTATTAAATAATGAAGATGATAATCCATTCGCAGGTACTCTATAAGGAACTAATCTAGCATATTTTACGGTTATAATATACGCATTATATCTCTGAGTTAATACCAATGTACCATCTTCTCTAAAATATGTTCTATCTAAAGCTCCGTTTTCTCCATATAACCCGAAACCTAAATTAAATGGTGAATCTGCATCATTTCCTACTTGTTGATATGATTCCTCTAAATCATATTCTCCTAAAATAGTTGGGTTTCTTAACCCAGCATTTATTGAAATCTCTATACCCCCCATAGTAGAACCTGAATTAACAAGTATATCACCTTTTACCAATTCATCGGTTACAATGGGTTGAGTTGCTTCAAATGAAGAATATTCTGAATTTAATGAAACTAAATTATCTACATCATACGAAGAAGTATAAAAAGGAGTGGTTACTTCAAATTGTCTATTTAGTTCAACATCTAAACTTGATGTATAATAAGGTAAATCTAATGTTATAGTTTGATTTTGTGTTAAATCAAAAGATGCTGAATGATAAATATTTTCAGCAATCGGTCTATTGATTTTTATTTTACTCCTATCTAATATAGATGGCTCAATCAATATACCCTTTGATACATTTGCTCTCGCAGGAATAACCTGCTCCAGCATATCAAATAAAGACTTATCTACTGATTTAATAAGTTTAATATATTCATCAAAATTAAGATTTGTTCTTTGGAAATAATAATTTCTCAAATCTACTAAATCACTATAAGTATCTTTACCATATTCATCATCCCAATCTCCAATATAATCTCCGATATTTATTGCACCTAAAGAGCGAAGGATATCTAAATTCAATTCTTTAACAGGTGAGAAAAATAATCCTAATCTATTAGAATCAATTGGTGCTCTATCAAATGCTTTCTTAGTTGCTCTAGCTTTGTAAGATAATTGACCATTCAATTCAATATCTTCTAATCTAACTTTATCTTTTCCTACGAATCCTATTTGAGGAACTTCAGCGGTTACAAATCTTTCATAAGTTTCATATTGGTATGGGTAAGAATTTGAAGCAGTATAATTAGATGATATACTTGCAGTTATACCTCCCCAATACGATGATGTAATCGGTGCAACATTTTTAATAGATGATGTTGTGTAAAGATTTTTAGGATATTCAAAATCTAATCTAAATAAAAGATCTTCGGTAGATGATGAAACATGATTACCAAATATTACATCAGGATTTAATGTATGAGATGTAATAACTGATGCTGAAATAGCAGTATTCCATAATCTAAATTCATCAATTGACCCCTCCAATCCATCAATTGATCCAGAACCATTGATATACAACATTCCATCGTAATCCCATGCTGAACCAGAATAATAAGTATTACCATCAACATACGATGCGGAAGATGATACTTGTAAAATAAGAGATGAACTTTTACTTAATTTTATTCTATCTCCCAATGCTTCTTTCAAATGCATTGTGTATGTATCATATAATAATCCATCACTCCACGTGGTAGATTTTTGAATAGTTAAAAATTTAAATTCATTATCATAAAGTGGTACATTCTCAATACTCATACTACTCGTATAAGATGAGGTTACATCTAAGAATGGATAATCAATATCAACTTTATCATTTACTAACTCGAAATTTACATTTCCAAATAAAGAACTTCCTGTTGTTTCTATTGATACTTTCCAATAATTACTTCCTGAAACTGCTCTAAGAATTTCAGCTTCTTCTTTATTATTAGTTTTGAATCTTAATTGAACTGCGTTTGGTATCCCATTGATCCACGGAACATTTAAATAATCACTTCCACTTACATTTAAGAATGCACTTCTATCTTCATATGTAAATTTATTAGTATCCGAAGGTGTACTCGAAGGCCCGCCAAATTCTACTATTGTCAATAAAGATGATGGTACGCCATAACAACTTAAAATTGCATTTATAGATTTTCTAGTACCTTTATGTTTTAATAAATAAGGTAAATTATTTAGTATTCTTCTCCAAACTTGATTTCTCGCAGTTTCAGGTGTATATGTACTTGTAACATTATTGCCCAATAAATTTGTATTTGAACCTACCGATTGATTATCAGTTAATCCAAATGCATAATTCCATAATTGTTTTCCATCAAAAGGAGATTTAGGATCCCATCCAAAAGATTCTAACAATTCATAAACTAAACTATCAGGAATACCATCGATTGATTTATTTTCAACTTTCCTAGCTCTATTAATTCCTCCGATATACGCCCATAGTATATCAAAGTGTTGACCTATCATTTCTAAAAATGTTAGGTATTCAATATTATCAGATGTTTCTTGAAGATATTGTGGAATGTGTTTTACTAAGTAATTTTTATTACCTCTATCATAAATCTCTGCATATGTTGATTGGAACGTAAAGAAATTACTTAATGAAGATGTGATTGAAAAATCTTCGTACATTTTTCTTTCAAACCCATCAAATCCATTCTTAATAGTTTGTATTTTTACATCATAAGATGCACTTGTCAATAATGAATTTGATGAAGTTGATAATAAACTTGCTGAATATAAAGTTGTATCTATTTTATTTCCCCACTCTTCAATTGCACCAACTTTGTATTGAAAATTTTCAATTCTCGTTAAAGCACTTCCAAAGTTTACAAAATTATTAAACTTTAAAAAATATTCAGAAGTTACATCACTACCACTAGTATAATTTAAATCTAAATCTTCTAAAGTAAATTCACTTCTACTAATATATTGGTTTACTAATTGAGTTGATGTTAAACTACCACTCGATATAATTTCATCAAAATATTGTAACCCAGTTTCAGATACAATTTCAGTTCCAAAATTTGGTTTTAATGGAATACACTTATCATCATCCTCATCACTTATTACAATTGATTCTACAATTGATGGGATGATTTGCTTTGAAATCCAAACTTGAGTATTTAAATCTATTGTAGCAGGAAGAGGTTCTAATAATTTAACAACCAACGCCCCGTAATCTAAATAACCTTTTTTCTTTCTAGTGCTTCCTGTTTCAGTATCGATTTCAAATTGAGTTTCAACAACTTTTCCATCTAAAACCGAATAGGTTAATCTATCTACCGCAGCATTTGTTAATACGAATGAGTTCGATGCATCTACTCTTACTTGATAATAAAGGTGTTTATCATCTTCAAAAATAATCTGGTCTTCATATAATTTTTTTGTATCCCCACCTGAAAATAATTGAGAAAATACACCAGATATTTCTCTTATTACACTATTTTTATCTAGTAAAAATTGGGTTCTCTGTACAGTGATGGAAACTTTTTCCGTTTTACCGAATATCTGCCCATCAAACCCATAGAAATATGGTCTGAATCCAAATGTTAGAAAATATGTTTTTGGAGTTTCGTTAAAATAATCTTTATATGAATTGTATAATTCTTTTGCATTAAAGAAAACTTTTCCTTTATTATTCTGAACATGAAGTCTATAAATAACATTTTCACCTAATAAAATTTCTATACCCTGAGAATTAACACTTTGTAAATCAAACTCAAAGTTAAAATCTAAAGGTCTTAAATCTGCCTCTACTATATTTCTGTCGTAGATTATTTGAGTTACATCAGGCTCTCCATAAGTTTGCTCTCTTATTATTTCTATGAAAGTTCTTATCTCATCTCTTTCACCAACTACATCATTACCCGCAAAAATTACTAATTCGAATCTTCCAACTTCTCTTGGATTAGTAAGGGAAATAATTGCTTCGTTGTTTGAAACGGCTACTTTCTTAGACCCCTTATCATCAATTGAACCAGGTTGATTAATAAACAAATATCTTACAAACTGAGTGGAGTTTGATACATTTACCTTTAAACTAAAATCATTAGAATATTCGGTATTCCATACATATCCTTGTTTTATAGGAGTTAGGAAAGATGGTAATTCTAAGGTAGATTCTATTGCAACACTATCAACTACTATCCTATAATCTCTATTAATCCCTTCAAAATCAAAAGTATTTGAATTAGTTTCTTTTACTAAAATATTATTTTCATCATATATTTTAATACTTCTAATATTGTAAAGATTAGGATTAGCTCTTACAATAGAAATTTTTGAATCTTTTTGAATTTGTATTACTTCACCTCTTCTTACAATTGTACTACTTCCTTTTGGTCTAATTCCTACTCCATTACTTTCCTTTTGAGCATCAGCTATTACTCTTACCGAATCTTGCCCCTCTAACGTATTTTCTACTATTACCGATACAAAATCAGTTCCTAAAGTTAATTGAGGTTCACTTATGGTTTCAGGGACACCCGCACCTAATTTTACAAAAGGAACATCCAATTGTAAATTTATTTGATTAGAAGGTGGTACGAAATATTCTCTTTTCTCCATTAGTTAATAAATATTTTTATTGTATATTTTCTCGTTGTGTAATTTCAGCTATTCCATATCCCGCTCCTCTAAAATCATTTGGATTAACTTCTCTCGTTGCACCGCCACTTCCACCGAAATTAAATCCTCCTCCGCCACCACCATTTAGTAGTGTGAAATTAAGACTCGGCTCAAGTGTAAATATTTCACCGTTATTAGGTGGTATAGGTAAATTCCCAATAGATTCATCGATTTCGTTTATTACAACATCATTTTCTTGATTAACTCTAGCTTGAATAGTATATCTCTTTTTAGTTTTTACATTATTTCCTAAAAAAGATATTTCAGTTGGATTTAAAATTTGATAATCAAAAAATTTAAGTGTACATTTCCCGTTTGTAGAAGTACTATCTGCCCAATCATTCCCATTGACTAAAACTTTAACTTGAACAGGATTCCCTCCCTCTTCTAAAAAAGTGTTAAAGGTAACATTTACTTCACGTGGGTTTTGTACGGGAGTGTAATTATCATTCCCGGCAGGTCTCCATTCAGAACCTATCCAAACGTATCTTTCACCAAGTTCATTGGTGAATTGTTGACCAGTATAAAATCCGTTTCTAGATGGTATTGGCATTATTGTATATTTTCAACGTTTCTTCTTTCGTAATCTCTAATATAGTCTTCATTTGATAAATATTCATTTGATAGACCACCTCCTCCTGAATTTGCTTGTCTATTTTGTGTTTCATAAGGAGATTGGTATGGTGTATCAAAACGAGTTCCCATTCCACCTTGTTGATACATCATTTCTTCTTGCAATCTTCTTAATCTTTCTCTTTCAGTTGAATCATCACTTGGTTCAAATGGTTCGATTACTAAAGGAGTTGGTGGAGGAGAATCAACTAATATAGGAACATCTATAACAACTGGTTTATCTGGTTGAATTGGGTTTGGTATAGCCACCTTTTCAGTTACAAATGATTCTCTTACCTCATCCATTGGTTTTGGTTGATATACAGTTGTAGCCACTTTACCATATTGTTGAGTTTTATCGGATTTAATAGTTTGTACCAAATTTTTTAAGTTATCGATACTATTTTGTGTTAGGTTATCTAGCCTAACTTGATCAGATAGAGTTCTTTTAGGTAAATGATAATCAACTGATTCTTCAAATTTTCTATTTAATAAATTTATAATATCCTTTTTATTATAGTAGGTAAAATCTACTATATCACCCAATGGTTTTCCAAAATCATTACTATCAATAGTTGAGTTTTTATGAAGTAAAGCATATCTAACGCTAATCTTCATGCTTTCTAAAACTTTAGAAAAAAATATCTCAAAAGAGTTTATACCGAATTCAGATGCCAATTGATTGATATAAGAATCATTTTTTATTTTTTTAAAAGTATTATATAAATCAGATGGAGTTAATCTATTAAGAATTTCATCTATTTCAGAATATACCTCATCTCCACTAAATTTATTTAATACAAAACTATTATAGGCCTGGTTTAAGTCTATTTTAGTATCTATATCGATTGGATTATTGATTTCAAAGTTATCGAAAGGTAATAATCTTAATTCTAACCTAGTCGGAGAAATTTCTTGAATCCATAGTTTATCTTTTGAAATAGAACTACCAACTCTATCATTTACAAAATTTAATTGAACTCTAAAAATACCTATATTATATCCAGCTTCTTTTATTAATTTTTTAATATCAATTAAAAATCCACCGCCATCATTAAGTTTATCAGTTAAATTTTCACTTCTAATTAGATACTCATTTATCTGCTCACCCATTATGTATCTTACGTTTCCATAATCTTTTTGCTCTAAAATGTTATTAGATGAATCATATAAAATAAATTCTAACGTATCATTAACACCGATATTAAATGGAGTAGCCTTAAACCCCTTATCAATCAAAGCTAAATCAATAGGATTTAACTCTGTTGTAAGGGAAGTTCCTTCATTTATTACTTCATCGATATTTTTAAAATTAGTTAATGCCATTTTAATTTATTTTATCCCCATTGGTTTCCTCTTTGTTTCTGAACCGCTAATGATAGTGAAACAGTTCCTTTAGATGTCTTAAATTCTAATGTACCTGTATATTCTTTATCACCCGTAAATCCAAATCCTGCACTAGGTGCATAATCATCTACCTTACCTTTATTAGTTGTAAATGAAATGGTTTTCTTTTCTTGTGGTTGTAAAGTTACTGCGAATGGGCCGTTTAAGAAATCAACTCCTTTTTGTGAAATTGAAACATTCTGAACATCTAATGAGAAATTAAATAGTTCTACCTCAGGCCCATTTATCCAGCTACCATTACCATCATCTTTTGCTCTACCTCTAAAGGTTAAATCATTATATCTCTGGTCTCCTTTATTTATTACTCTAACCGTAATATCAGCCCCTGCCTTCGCCCCCTCCGCAATTCTGGCATTTTTACCATTTAATTGTTCTGTCAGGCTATCAACTTGTTTTTTTAATGATTCAATAGTTGCGTTTTGACCTTCGTTTCTAGCTTTAAGTGCTGAGTTTTCAATTCCATCCAATGTCATTCTTTGAATATTAGTTTGGAGTTGATCAGTAATAATAGCAAATTGAGTTCTTAAGTTTTCCGCATTTGCTTCAGCAGTTACTCTTAATAATCTTTCACTATCCAATTCTACATCCAATGATGCCGAAATAGCCGTTAAATCTGCAACCTCTCTTTCTAAATCAGATATTTGCAGAGATTGTGATTCTATTGTTAATCTAGCTAATTCTAATGAACGAGTTACTTCATTATAAACTGGCCTAGGTACTAAATCTAATTCTAATTCAGGTGAAGTAGGAATTAATTCAAAAACATTTACATCAATAGCTTTTTTTAATTCATCGGTATTGTAAACTCTTTTCTTTGAAGGAGCATAAACAAACCCCGTCTTATCTTCATCAAGAGTTGCCTCAAAATAAACGGAGTTTCTATCCCTTGCTACAAGAGAACCACTATTTTGTAAATCTTTTTTAATCAACTCGAACTCCATTACTTCTTATTTCAAATGTTAAATCATCTTCAAAATATTCTTCAAACCCATCTCTTTCTATCAAAAATAAAAGTCTATAAACTCTATTTTTAGGAAAATTAGTAGTATCGAATACTAAATAGTTTCCTTCTGAATTACAATTTATCTTACTATAAGTAGAAAAATCTATAATTTTCTTCTTTGTAATTTCATCTCTGATAGCATAATATGAACTTGTTGGAAGATATTTTACATCCAAATAAGAGAATGAATTAGAAAAGGTTTTCAAAGGATATTGATCTCTACCAATTACTTTAATTTTAACCTTTCCACCTTCATAGTATGCAGGCTTTAATTCTTTACTTTTAACTATAATCGATGAACCACTCAATGGGCCCAATGAACCAGTTGAAAAAGAACCTGATGTATCATCCCACCCCAATTTTAATAAAGGTTGATTTATGGTATTAGTTTCTCTCGAATAAAAATTCATTATACCATAATCCAAAGATGAAGATTCTGCTCCTATTGAATGCTTTAAAACTAAGCCATAATTTGTAGAACCAGTCCAATAATCATAAATTGATTTAACATCCATCTCAACATCTAAACTTTGGTATGTAAATGTTTGAGACCCACTAATTGAAGATGTTACAAACCCAGGTTGAGTGTTCCAAGTTATACCATCTTCATTTGAAGGTGTAAAAATAAATGTACCAATTCCCATATTCCAACTTTCGGTTACAGGATATGCGTAAAGGGAAAAACTTACTGGCATCTCTTCTGCCATCGTAAGTTTTAAATCCATAGTTACAGAAGATGCAGTTACATATGAAGGTATATTCTCAGTATCGAATTGAATATAAACTCTTGCATCATCTTTTTCAGCAAATCGTGAATAGTGTTTTGATACCGTCAATATTTCATCTAAACCAGTATTTTTGGTTTTATATAAGGTATATACCGTTGCATCTTTTGATGCTGTTACAAAATGAATCATTATACTGCTCTTCCTTTTATGTCTTTATCAGGAAACTTAACTTCAAAGATAGATGGATCCAATGAAGGATAAATTATCTTATTCTTTGTAGCACCTTTAATATCATAACTATTTCTCGCGTATCCACCTCCACATTTATTTACAACTTCAACTTTTTGAACCGAAGCTACTCCTTCAACCATTGCCAATGATAATTCAATATCAGATAGATTTATTGTTTGATTGAATTGCCAATTTTCAATTGCAAAGAATGATTTAAGTTCTTCAATACATCTCAGTACAACTTCTCTGCTATTATAATTTCTATATACAGTTACATCAAAATTAATTCCTATGTTAATCACAAATCCATCTATTATATTAACACCATCAGTAAGGATTCGATATTCATTTAAATATGTTTTAAGATTTTCCTTTACAGCTCTGTTAAGATTTGTAAGTTTACCATTCGCATCATATCCTAATGTATAAAGATTGATTGCAAATGGATTTACTTGTTCCGCACTTTGCGTTGTTTTCTGAACAAAACTTCTTACATTATCTTTTATTTCATTAGTAGTAGGTAATTTCCCCCCTTTTGCTAAAGATGAATTTACTATACTTCGTACTATTTCCGCAAATTCAGTAACATTTTCAGTTGAATTAAGAATAGCTTCTGGTGAATTTGAATTTAATGAATTATCACCTATTGCAAATACTTTTGAAACTGAACCATATTTTACTGGCATCGATAAAGCTCTCACCTGATAATCTTTAGCAGTTACAGCTCTATTTTGAGATGCATAATTTGCTAATGCAGTTTCTCTTATTTCATCTATTGTATCAACTCCTCTACCACCTTTTGCAGGTATTTCATTTTCAACTGCTAATGAATTTTTCGCAAAATTGTAAACTACTAAATCAAAATCAGAATATGTATCATTCAAATCTTCATTAAAAACAATATTTGTAATTGAAGTTAAATCTCCTTGCGGTACATTTGATGAAACCCCACCTCCTACTAAATAGGTAACAGTTAGTGTACTATTTGCAGATGGTGATTGCCCATAAGATTTTGTTTTCAAAAAGTTAGTAGGGTCGTATGATTCAGCCATTCTATCTATTGAGTTGTTTAATCCCAATCCTACGTTTTTAAGGTTTGGTATAATCAACTCATCACTTAAGGAACTATCACCTCCACCAAAATGAATCGATGTAGTAAAATCATCGTTCGTCTTTACAACGAATCTTCTAGATGTTTTTAATAATTTTAACAAATAAGGGACAGTTGTAGAGAATTGATATAAATCTGGATCATTTTGCTCAACATTTGGGTAATCAATGTAAATTGTTTCCTGTGCTAAATAAGGAACTTCATACCATTTATTTCCATTATCATCTATTACACTTTCTACCGAAATTACATTTATATCCGATAAATCTATTTTTTGAAAGGCTTCAGATGTTGTAAATGTTTGTTCAAACGTTTTTTCGGTTGCAGATATTGCCTGTATTTTTTTCTTTACTAAGAAATAATCTGGAATATTAGTAATATTCGTTGTACTATATACGGTTACCTCTCTATCATTTTCATCGTTAAAATCCAATGATTCCACAGTTCTAAATGTAAGACCGGAAACTGAATTAGACCTTACCTCTAATCCTGGATTTATTCTCAATAAATATTTAGTATCCAATTCACCATTAGAGGTTGCTTTACATAATTGATATACTGATAATGTAGTAATTGCAGGAGAAGTAGATTTTGGTTTATACCCTAAAAGATTTGCTAACGCAAAAACATTTTTCTCTTCTGAAGCAAATTGAATAAGGCTTTCCTTTAGAGATGAATCGGTATAATACCCCAATACATCTCCAATATATGATGCCATTTCTATAAACATCATACCAGGTGATGCTTCATTAAAATCATTGTAAGAAGATGGGAAATATGTTTTAGCATATTCAACCAAATTATCTCTAAATGATTGAAAATCTTTACCTAAATAGCTTATATCTCTACTATTTCTTCCTATTTTTTTATTTGTTACTTTAAATGCCATTATTCAACTATATTAAAAGTTACAGTCTCTAAATTTTGTTGTCCCGAAACCCTAAATGATAGTGAAATATTAAAATTATATCTATCTCTATCACTATTTGATTGATCTACTAAAATCTCTTCAATAGATACAAATGGCATCCATTGTGCAATAGATTCTTCTATCGATGTTTGTACTTTAATTTCCAAATCATCAGTATTTTGTTCAAAAAGAGCTTCATATAATGCAGTTCCGAATGTTGGGTGCATTAATCTTTCTCCTCTTCTTGTAAGTAAAAGATTTTTAATGTTTGATTTTATTTGGTCGATAGTTTGGTATGATTGAGCAAAATAACCATTAGCTCCCCTTTGAAAAGGAAGTGTTACCCCAATAGCAACTCTATCTTGCTCTGGTAAATCTTTAACTAATTTTGGCCCAATTACTATCGCCATTTATCTTATCTATTTTTATCTTTACTCGCTTTCAAAACCTGAGCACTTCTCATTATTGCTTTATCTATAATATCATTTCCTGTTTGTGGCATAGGAGAAGATTGATTTTGATACCCCACTTGAGGATTACCATACCCAATCATTTCAGGTGTCATAGTTCCCCACTCTCCATCGGTTCTACTAAAATTAGGTCTTACCGCAGTTTCATTCAAGATTTGGTTTAAAGTTGGGTTTTTAGTATATTGCTTTTGCTCAACTTCTCTATCTTCCTCTAATAAAGCCAATGCTCTATCAAAAGGATTATCAATTTTCTTTTCAACTATTGTAGGTTTTACACTAGCTTTTTTAAGTTCGGCTAGGATTTCTTTTCTAACCTGTTCCTTAATCTCAGCAGTTTGTTTTTTAACTTCTTCTTTTACTACAAGCTGAATAGCTTTAAAAAGTTTGTTAGTATCCATATATCTTTGCTTATGTTAATAAATATTTGTATCTTTAATTTTATACTACCCCGCAGTATTCGTATTAGTTGTTGCATTAGTTGATGCAACACCAGCTGTTATATCAGTTGGGGCCTGTATAGGAAGTGGCTGTGATAAAAATAATGCTGATTCTTCGGATCTTCTTCTAATCAATCCTGGATAAACTACACCACCTCCACTTGTAGGCCCTTCCTTTATATACTGACCCGCTAAATCATAATTTCCTTCCTTAATAGCCTTAGCAATTTTTGTTCTCAAGCTACCACAGTTATAAGCATAACTTACCACAGCTGCTTTAGCAGGTTCAGTTAATTTATTCCATTCATCCTCAGTTAGTTGATGTACATCATTTCCAACAACTCTTGGTCTGAAACGATTAACTAAATCATGCTCTAACATTTTCATAGCATTCGCTCGAGTAGTCTTCATACCAATAGGAGGAGGTACTTTTTTCTGGTTGGTTTGTTTATAATAGTCAGCAACAGGTAATACTCTTTTAATAGTTCCATCATCAAGTAAAATTTTATCAGTTCCAAATCCTAGTCGATATGCATTTACATCCCACGAAGAAATCTCAGTAAATCCTTCATTTTTAGAAACATATGCTGCACAAATTTTAACCCACTCACCACTTAAATCCAGAGAACTAATATCCCCTACTGCTCCTCCTACACCACCTGCAACTTCAGGAAGATTAGCTTTTTGTTCATCCGCAAACGCTTGAAGAGCCGCATCTAATTCAGCTGGATCAACCAAAAATCCAAATTTTCTTTTCAAATCGGCTAATTTATTAGGATCTGTCTGAAATGCGTTTAATGGTACTCCACTCATATCAAACTCATTACCGGTGGCAGAAAACCCTGTCCAAGTTCCAACCCCCACTGCGGTAATTCCTCCTGGAAAAATCGCGGTTGTGAATATTTCACCACCAACCGTTAGCAAATGAACATTTGCTGCCAAAATTAATTTATCTATAAATCCATCTACATTATCCAATCCTTCGTATGTAAAAGCTATTGTAGTTTGGATTCCAGTTCTAGTAACTAAAACTTGCTGAACCGGTAACATATTTGATATAGCACCAGGAACAGGTATAAGAGGAGGATATAATGGTTGCAAAGTAGCCCCAGCCCAATATTGAATAAAACCATTAGCTATGGCATTAATAATATCTAATTGCTCATCGGATGCTTCTTGTTGAAGTAAAACTGATTTTATTTTTAGTTCCAATGCCTGAACGTTTCCGACTTGAACAGGATTTTTATTCATTAAATCACCGGAAGGAGGAGTTTTTAATAAAGTATCGTATGCTTGAGCTATTTCCCTAGCTAAATCATCTGGAGAAAACGGAGGAGATTCCATTACTCTTTTAACTCTAGCTTTAAAAATATCCCACATTACATTTGAAATTTAACGGTGCCCGATAAAACAGTTGATAATCTACTTCCTATCGCTCTTAATTTGTTTTCATTTTCCTGATTCATACCCGATACTGGCCCAGCCGGAGTTCTAAATCCACCATCTCTTAAGTTTATAATTTCAGCGATTAAATCTCTGAGAACTTTTACTAATTCATCACCATCAACTAAAGGTTTTAAATTCTTAGAACCTAAATTTATTTTACCAGTGTCTCCAACGTGAAGGTTTATTTGATTACCAAATGCCTGTATATCAATATGGTTTTTTGAGTTAATGTTTATACCCCTATCAGTATCCACAGTAAATATACCATCAGTTATTATACCAAAATGACTTTTACTCCAAAAAATCATTTCATTTTTTCTAGAGGAAAAGATTAATCTATCAGAAGTTATGAATATTTGTTCACCATCCAATTTAGAAGGATAGGCTTCAAATCCAAAATCATCATCCAATCCTATGTAAACAAATTTAGATGATTTATCCGGTCTAGTTTTGAAATTAGAACCTCCTAATTTATCCGGTGTTCCTGGTACAAAATTTATAGCGGATTTACCACTTGATAATAAAATTGTAGAACCATCCCTATTTAAATCTTCTAGAACCGAATCGTCTCCTCCACCACCTAACCCCCCAAGTAATCCACCTGCTTCCTTTTGCTTGTTTCTAATTGTTATAGTTGGTTCAAATTCATTTTTACCATTATTAAAACCTGATAATCTAATACTTTGCCCAAATCTAGATTGTAATAAAGTATCTCCTTCAAAAAGTTTTAATCTTCCAATTTTCTCCTTTTTAAAATAATTACCAAAATTTCCACCGAATCCACCTATCGCACTTAATGCACCACTCAATGATTTAAAGTTACCTATACCAGTTTGAGGTGTAGATGGTTGAGGTGAGCTACTATCCAATCCACCATTATTAATTGTTTTATTTAAATTTATTCTACGATAGACGGGAATACTTCCTGCAAAATTAACATCTACAAGTTCACTTTGTAGCGGTAAATCTAAAAATTTTTCATTCTCCGGATATGCTATAACAGTAGTAGCTTTATTTTTTGCAACCAAATCTACTTCAATCGCTCCTGGAAGTATTTTAGTTCCTCCTGGGGTTAAACCAAAATCTAAATAAACTTTTTTTACCTTTCCCTGAATTACATCAGATGAAGTATTGTAAGATTTATTAGGTAGAGGTGATACTCTATAATCATCCCTAAATGAAAAAATTCCCATTTATTTTCTGTTTTCCAGTTTACTTTGAATTTCTTGTAACTCCAATTCAATATCATCAACTTTATCCTTAGTTTGCTTTTCCATCTCATCCGCTACACTTCTCACTTCATCTAATAATTGTGCTCTTTCTGCTTCCGATAAAAATCCATCATCAGATGGGCCTTTGGATTCTGCTGCAATAATCCTTTGAGCAATGGTTGCCAAACGAATTAATAAATCATCATTTTCTACCGAAAATTTTACTAAATCTTTAATAACAGGCCCTATTTCAGCAATATCACCTGCATGTCTGATTGATTTTTTAAATTCCTCAATCAAATCCCCTATTTTTTGTTTTTTCGTTCTTTGATTGGTGTAAATTTCCTGAAACAAATCAGATAATTTCTTTTCACCAAATAAAACGAAATCTGTTGCCTGTTGCTTTCCCATAATAATAAATACCTAATAACTAAATTTGTGTGGATAATATGTTTAGATATACAATCTCATCGTTTTCTTTAAGAGTAGTGAGCTCTAAATTTTTATCTTCATATGTATCCAATAAAATATATCTATATATATTTTCAATATCTAAATTTCTATAATATGAATATTGAATGTAATTATGCTCTATTCTTTTTTTAAATTCATCTGATGTACATAGTTTCATAACATCAGATGATTTCATTTTTGAAAACATTTCAATTACATCTACATAAGATTTAACAGTCGTTTGAGTATCGTTTAAATCTATTTTAAATGAAAATAAGTCGTTAAATAAAACGAACCCCAATTCTTCGATTATTTTTATTTGTTCCTCAGAAGAAATTAAAAGTAAAAAAGGTATTTTATGAGCAAAATTCCTTAAAGTTTTTTCAGTAAGATGTGAATTAAATCCATTATTATCAAACCCAAAATCTGAAAATGTCTCTATTGTAAATCCAAAAAAAGAATTTTTGTAAACTGATTGAAAATTAAAATCAGCAGTTCTATTAGTGTAAGTGAATACACTCGAGTGATCGTGACTCTGCAGAATATCTAAATTATTTTTTATATTTGGAAAATTTTCAATATGTCTATTACCATAATGCTCTTCCCCGTTGCAACTCACATAGGATTGATTGAAATTTAAATTTCTATTTAGTAATTCGTTAAGAACTAATGCTCTTGGTTTTCGTATAGCGTTATTAGTAAAATAAAATTTTAAAAATCTTTCCGAATAGTCTTTAAATCCGGTATTTAATTGTGAGTGCTCAGAATGGTCAGTAATTGATAATCCATTATGTAAACAATTAAACCTATCTAAGAAATGATTTGTAGAATGAAAAAATATATTTCTACTTAAAATTCCATTTTTTAAACAATTTTGATAAAAAGCCTTTGCTCCACCAAATGAGATGGGTTCGGTAAAATTATATAAAATTATTTTTTTATTAAGTAAATTTTTATTAACCGTAATACGTTGAAAAAAAGGCAATTGATTTGTTATGGATACGAATAAAAAATCCGCATCAATATCGTTATCAACTTCTTCAAAAAATTTTTGATTATGGAGATGGGATACTGATATGAATTCAACTTTCAAATCATAAAAATATATCCTTACCATTTAATTTTCTTTATAAATGAATACAATTCATTGGAAATTAATCTATAACCTTCTCTATTAGGATGTTGAGTGCTTCTATTATCCCAATTTTCCTGATATTCCCAATACGTTTCATCGGTATGTTGTATCAACCATTCTCTAAATGTAGTTTGCATACACCCCCAATAATTTTTAGTTTCAACTAAATGAGTTTTATCATAATCTTTACTCACTCCTAAAAACATATCTTCTATCCCATCACATAAAACATAATTTATTTTATAGTGTGCAAAAAATTGTTGAAGAAAAATTATATAGTTTTGGTTCACTATTGAATAATATAAATCAGAATATAAATTGGTTAGCCAAAATTTCTTATAATCTTCCATAAAAAAATCATAGTAACGATTTTCGGTTTGAGTTGATGTAAAGAATCTTTCAGGAGTTTGCATCAAATGCTTTGTACTCCAACTTAACCATTCTCCTTTAGGCCCATGTGGCATAAAAGGAAGATAATCTCTCAAAGATGAACTCCACATAACAACCACCAAATCATTTTTTGTAGTTATTCCGTTCTTAACATCATCTATAATTTGATTAAATATTTTATTATTTGGGTTACCACTTATACCATTATTTTCATATGTAAAGTTCAAATCATCTGCCAAAAACTTAACCCAACTATTCTCTTTTTGGTAAGCCATCTTTTCGTGTTTGGAGAGGGCATCTTCGACTTCTCGATTACAACCCTCTCCAATAGTCCAACTATCACCGTATGCAACTAATCTTTTCATTTTTTTCTTATTAGATAGTTTTCTAATACTAATAAATCTAATCCTATTTGTAAAAATGTGTTTATAGCAGTTTGTGGGTTCAATATCATTGTCTGATCCTTAACATTAAAAGATGTGTTTAATACAATCGGAAATCCCGTTTTCTCCTCCAATTTATCTAATAGTGAATAAACTCTTTCAGTTTCGGTTTTCTTTTTTAAAGTTTGTATCCTAGCACTACCATCAATATGAGTAATAGCAGGTAGTTTACCCTTAAATTCTTTTTTAACACTTACAATTTGATTCATATATGGAACTTCTCTATCCCATTCGAAATATGTAGAAGTGGAGGAATCTTTCACAATTGGTGCAAAAGGTCTAAAACCTTCTCTCTTTTTTACAATTTTATTTATTTTAGATTTCATTTCAGGATTTCTCGGGTCAGCAAAAATAGAGCGATGCCCCAATGCTCTAGCTCCCAACTCCAATCTACCTTCAAACCAAGCAACCACTTTTCCATTTGAAATTTCAGTTGATACAATATCGATGATTTCATTATCAGATAATTTTTTGTAAATTAATTCTTTATTATAATTTCGTAATATTTGTAAAATATATTCATTTGAAAACTTAGGCCCTAAAAATGGATTAGTGTTATCATATCTTTCTTTTATAGTTCCCCTATAAAATGAAATCAAACATGCTCCAATAGAAGAACCCGAATCCGATGGTGCTGATGGAATCCATACATTTTTAAATCCTGTCTTTTTTGAAATTTTTCCATTTGCAGTTCCATTATATGCACAACCTCCTCCTAATACTAAATTATCACACTTAGTTCTACGATGTAAATCTTTCAATAAACGAAAAAAGTACATCTCATAAATGAATTGTACCGCCGCGGCTAAATCTTTATGCTCTTGTGTTATTTCTTCATTAGGTAATCTAGGTAATAACTCTAAATGGTTTGATAATTCTGATGTAAACATAACATCATCAGTTTTGTGATAATCAAACATTTTCATATTCAATTTAAACCCGCCTTTTTTTGATGGATAAATTATTTCTCTAAATTTATGAACAAAAGTTTTAGGATTCCCATAAGGAGCCAACCCCATCACTTTATACTCTCCTTCATTTGGCTTAAATCCCAAAAATGCAGTGAATGTAGAATAAAACATTCCCAATGAATTTGGAAATTGTGTAGATTCTAATTCTTCCCAATCATTTAATTTATTTCCCTTTGCTAAAACAGTTGTATCCCATTCACCTACCCCATCAACTGTCAATATAGCTGCTTCATCAAATGGAGATGTTAAATATGAATACCCAATATGAGAATCATGATGAGATGTAAACTTAATTGTTGCACTTGAAAACAAAAATTTAATTTGATTCTTCAAGTCATAATATTGTCTAATACCCTTTACTGCAAATTTAAAAGCATCTTTTATCTGAAAATTATTCAAACATGTTGATACAATTCTATGAGTTTTTAGTAAAGGCTTTTCATAAAAACACACCTCTTCTATATCTTCAAATGAAAGTTTAGATTCTTCCATTATCCATTTGATAGATTTATGTGGAAAAGAGTTATCATGTTTTATCCCACTAAATCTTTCTTCTTCTACCGCTAATAATACTTTACCATCTTTCACTAAACATACCGAACTATCGTGGTAAAAGCAACTTATTCCTATACTAATCATATTAAAAAAAACTATCTTCTTCTATTTCAATATCTCCTGTATTTAAAAACTCTTCTAAAATTCTATCTTGATGAGTTTTCATTATTGAAATAACTTTTGTTATATAATGTGTTTTATGACCTGTCATTTCTCTTATTAAAAGATACAGGCTCTTTTTATTAAAATTTTCTATGTAATCAACCCTTCTAAACAATTCCAATATAGCATCTGCAATTTGAATATCTCTTTTCTTATCAAATACGGAATTTAGTTTTTTATCCCAATATGCTAACATTATATTTCTAAATTCAATATGATTATCATTAGCTTCTGCACTAACATAATCCTCAGATGGATTCCAGCTTTCAGGCATTGCTGAAATTAAATCATTTTGTTTATATCGTTTGTAGTTTGAGTTGTTTAATAGAATTAAATGGTTTAATGCCATTCTGGTAAAATAAGAGAATGCCTTACCCTTTCCTTCCTGAAACATATGTATTTTTGAAATCATTTGAGATACAACTTCTCTTTTTACATCGGAAGGAGAATCATCAAAATAAGAAAATTTATAAGTATTTAAAACATTTTCTGCTATTTTTTCGAAAGGATATTTTATTTTTTCAACATATAATACATTCCTTTCTCTTAAACTTTCTGATTTATTATAAGCAATTATCGCTTCTTCGGTTTCCAAAGTAAAATACATTTTATTCTTTGGAGTCTTCGGTTTTCTTGGCATTTTAATCTAAAATATTTTTAAATGATTCTATTTCATCTTTAATTTGAGAAAAAACAGTACCTACATCATCATCTTTTTCAAAAAGCTCTTTACTATCTAATTCCCTAATTGTTTTTAACAATTCTTCATATGCTTCTCTTCGGTTTACTATAAATCCTTCGTAGTACTCAATTTTTTGTAATGCGTTAGCGATTCCATATAATAAAAACCCAATTACTAAACATAACAATACTATTAATAATATAATAAAAATTTCCATAATTTATTTTTTAAGCTTCCCCTATGCCCCCGAAATAAGGAAAAGATTCAATTTTATTTTCTCTTTCTTCTCTGATTTTATCCAATTTTTTAGAAACAACTTTTACTTTTTCATCCATCATTTTACCAATTTGTTCGGAAGATAATATATTTTGCTCTACCATAATATCAGTAAGAGTAGCAATCAATAATTCTGCCTGGAGTAATCTTGCTGATAAATTATTTAATACTTTTGTTTGCTCATCTAATGCATTAAACACAATCGAATTATCATTTTCAAATTTATTCATTATTTTTTACATTATCACATACCCCTTATCCATAAATTTTTCGATATGCTTAAATTTAATTTGCTCAATCATACCCTCAGGTGATTTAGCCATAACTAACTGATTTCTTTCATGTTTAATTTCTCTTACCATTGGTTTATTAACATTTTTATCAGCAATTGTAATACCATCTAAAAGGTCAATCATTTGTTGGGCATAAATGCATTCATTTAACCCTTCTTTATTATTTTCCAAATCTCCTTCAAATACTACTAACCCCAAATTATCAGTTTGAACTTGTAATTTAGATGATCTATTCACATATCTGTATTTTTTACCTCTATCGAACTCGGAAATTTCCTGTGAAAGAATTGTATCACCTGCATATCCAGTTATAGTTGGATTTATAAGTAAAATAGGAGTTTCTGAATTGATATAAATCGCTCTAAATTTATTTTCAATTGTTTGTGTTGAAACCGCAAATAAATTATTTCTTCTACAATAGGAAGATAATTTTTTGTTTAATAATTCTTCATCAGTTTTTGTAAATTGTGAAGACTCTATTTTTCTAATTTTCATATTATATGTTATTATTACAAATGTATTAATAATTTTTTAATTTTCAAACTATTATTTTGTTTTTTTATAAGTAATCCAATAATTAACCGCATTTTGGTCGTTTATCCACTTAGATTTATCGCCCCAATCAAATCCAGATCTAGCATAATATGGTAATAAATCTTTTGCAACTAAAGCTCTATTTGGATGTGCGGTCATATTATCTATTAAACCATCGCCATCGGTATCATATCCATCGATAGAACCATCTCCATCTAAATCAATACCTCTATTTGAAAAATCTCTTTGTAAACTTTCTAATTCTATATCAAATTCAACGACTTTTTTTTTAAGTCTTCTTCATATCTCTCCTTTGCTTCAATTAAAGCATCAACTGGAGCAGGAGGATTTACTATATTTTCGAAAAATACCTCTTTATCATTCTCTGATTGTAAGATATTTTCTACTATTTCCTCATTTTTATCGTTTTTTGTTAAATTTTTTCCATTATCACCATAAATTTGATAATTTTTTTCCACTAATTCGGAATTTTGTCGAATTGTCTCATCATTTTTTCGGTTTGTAATTATTAAACCATTAAATGCAATTATTAACGCTACCGCTAATGGGTCAAATACTAATACAATGATAAGGATAAAGAATTTTACAACATCGTTAAGTGGAACATTAAATGCTTCTGCTACAAAACGAAATCCACCAACTTCTCTTTCTAATTCAATATTATTATTTTTGATAGAATTGATAGAATCTAATGAAATATTATTCTGAACTGTTAAGTCATCAATTCTTTTTGAAATTGAAGCGATTTCTTTATCAGCATTACGAATCATTTGAGTAACTCTACTTGTAGATGAATTTCTATCTATTTGCTTAGATAAATTTGCTTCCTGTGAGTTACGAATATTTTGTTGATTGGTTAATTGAGTTGTATAACGAGCAATCTCAGCGTCATTCTTTTCTATTTGCGTTTGATATACCGCAATATCTCTTTCCACTTTCTGTAAGGAAAGGTTTTGCTGTTGGAAAGCATTTGAAAGATAACCGAATATACCAGCGGATGTGATGAGCATTAAAGTAGCAACTGATATAGTCAAATACCATTTGTTAAATCCTTCGATTTCATCCCATTTTTGTTTTAAATAGGTAGCAGCAACTAATTTAGCAAGTTCTAATGAACCAGCCATCACCATTACTGATAAAGATGCTCCAGCAAATAATACTCCTAAACCTGTAACTGAAAAATAAGCCGCACAACCTGCGATTAAAATTGCTGAAAATCCTACTAAGATTTTTAACCAATTCATTTTATCCTAAATCGATAAGGTCATTGTTTGTTTCGATTAACCCTTTAACTTCTTCTAATAATCTAATTGCTTCTGCATTATTTGCAGGTCTTGCTCCGTTCATCATATCCAACACGATTCTGATTCTTTGTTTAATTGCTTCGTTGTTGTCTTGAATCCTTTGTCTAAATTTTGCCATAAAAATTTTGTTTGTTATTATAAATATATACTAATAAAAAAGGGAAGATATAATCTCTTCCCTTCTAAAAGTAATAAAAAAAATTCAATTAACCAACTTTAATCGTAACTTTTTTAGGCTTTGTTTCTTCCTTTCTTTCTAATGTTATAGTTAATATACCATTTTTAATTACTGCTTTTGCATTTCTACCATCGAAATTTTTACCAATAGTGATTTTTTCATCAATTTTAGAAACCAATTCATTATATGGTGTTTTTTCTTCTGGTTTACTTGATTTGATTTCAATTTTATCTTCATAACAATTGATTTCAATATCATTTACATCATGCCCCAATACGGCTAATGCTATAACTGCTTTTTCATCATTTACATCAATTGCTAATTTAGATGGAACATAATTTTGGTATTCAGTTGTTGCCTGATACCATAGCGGGTCGTTTGAAATTCTTTCGATAATTCTTTGTAATTCTGAATTGAACATAATTTTATTTTTTTAAGTTATACCCTATAAATTACAAATTCCATACCACCGAAATGATATGGAATTTATGTCAGAGTTTTATTGACAAAATGTCACTATGCTACTAATCCTAATTTAAGTAATCCAAAATATTCTTCTTTAACACTTTCCCAATAACTTTGGCCAGTTTCTTTAGTCTCTGGAAATTTACCTTGTTTATAATCACTTATAAATTTGATTTCTAAGAATCCTAAAAATCTAGTAAAATTATCTGATATTGTTTGATTGGTATTAAGTAGAATTCTCACATCTACCATAATATCCCTCATAATAGTTCCTAAAAACTTTCTATCATCTGAAGTTAATCTGGTCATTAAATCTAAGATAGGTTTAATCTGAGTGTTATACTCCTTCTCATCTATTCTATAATCACCACTTTTAACTTTTTTCATATCATCAAATGCTAAAGAGTTAGTATGACAGAATATATAAATTGGATTTGCTTCACCCCACCCTTGTTTCTTAGCTACATTCATCGATTCAAGCATTTTCCCATATGTGTAAACACCTGATTCATCACCTAGCATCTCCAAATTACCTTTATGGGATTTAATATAGTTTTTCAACTTCCAACCTGCGTAAGTAGTATTCGTTGTAATCAACATTTTATGAAGTACATCAATATCAGATGATGATACCCAAGGTACATTTATACACGCTATATTAGGTATCTGATATCCTTTTTCTTTTAAATCCTTAAGAGAAAAATATCTAGTATGCCCCTCAAAAATCATATAAGTTTGCTCGCCCTTTTCATTTAAGGTGTGAGGCACTACATTTATTTGAGTAAAAAATCCATTTTTTATAATAGAAGATTTGATAGTAGGAATATTCTTAATATTTAAATCTCTATTATTAGGATGGGGTACTATATTTTCAAATGGTATTGAAATAGGCTCTGCCATCTTAACAATCTTATTAGGGTTCAATATTACACTTTCATTAATAATAAATGAATCACAAGCTGATTGACCTTCGAATACAATAACACCTCTATCTCTTAAATCCTTAACATTTTTAGAGTGTTTTTTTGAATTCGGCTCCCATTCACACATTATAACCATTCTGATTTCTAATGTCTGCAATGTTTCAAATAACTTTAAAATTTTAGTTACTTCTGCAGAATTGATAAAGGTTTTTGCTTCAATCCAATTACCCTTATATTGGTAATCTGCAATTCGGTCGGATAGACCATCATTAATTGTTTTGAATACAGGTGGTATTCCTGATTCTTCGAATTTTTCCGCGATATATGTTTGCCACTCATCGCCATGTGCGTAACGGGCTTTCATAACTTCGCTGGACAACTGCTCGGCTAAAACGCCATTTGTTGATTTTTCCATAAAATTATTATTTTTTGTGAATCTTTGATATAGGGGTTCACATTACCCTTTATTTTAAAAAGTATTATTCAACCCTTGCTGCCTTTCGATGACGGTGCTCATATGGTCTGCCCAATGAAGAATATACTGAATGGTATATCGAAGGTATTTAGATGTATCATATACCTTATAATACTTTTCATTATCTTCATCATATACGCCATCTGTTAATTTAATACCAAACCATTCTTTATCAGAATATGTAATACCATATTGACTAAGTGTAAAAAATCCTCTATCAGTAATACTCATAAACGGAATTGCTTCATTTCTTTTAAAGAATTCACCTCTATTTTTTATATGCCAATCTGAATCATTAGGAATATAATGCATCTCACCTTTAGTTCCTAATTTACCTAAATCATGATGCAATGCAGAAAAAATTAACTCTTCATCAGTAAAATCTACTGTACCACCACATTCAACAAAAAGATTTTTCATTTTTAATGCGTGCTTACATACATTGAATATATGGTCAATATACCCACCTTCATAAGCATAATGAAAATTTTTATTACCACTAGCAGGAGATAACATAAGGTTAGGCCCTAACTCATCCATAGAATACATTTCCAATAGCCTTTGCTTTCTTTCACCTGTGATGTATTTATCAACTATTCCTAAGAACTTTTGATAATTCTTTTCTAATTCTTCATTTGTACGTTTCATAATTTTTTCTTTTATTTTTTAAGTTTTATTATTCTCTAGTTTAGTCAATAATTAAAAGATACCCCAAATATACGAAAATTTTTCCAATTTTCCAACTATTCTACCAAAATCTTTTTGAATTTTTTTCTTCATAGTTTTCAAACTCATCGGGGATTATAATCTCTTCCCTATTTTTAAGGTATTCTGCCTTCATTAGAACCTCGTTCTCACACTCAACTATGGTTTTACCTATCCTCAACTCCAACTCTCTATAATTAACCCCTATCCACCCCCAAAACGATTCTCCTCCGATGTAGCGGATACCATCCTTCATATAATCATGTGAATCAGAAAAAGCGGTAGCAAAAAAAGGTTTAGTAGAATTTTTTTTAGTTGATTCGGTTATCTTATCTAACGCATCGTTTAAATAAGTTCCTGTTTGAGTATTGGAATCACTCTTAAGTTGCCCTTCCCAAATAAAATCACCTTCAAACACCCTTAAATCTATTCCTAATAATTTTTCATCTTTATCAGTATTGATTACTTTTAAATTTTTAGAACATTTTTCAGCAATTTCTTGTAGAGTCAACCCCAAAATTGTAGTGAGTGTTCTTTCTAATGATAATACCGGAGAATACCTACTGTATTTTTTGTAAAGATTAAAATCATTTGTATAAACTTTATCTAATACTCTTCGAACTACTCTATCTCTTAGGTTATCTAAGATTTCTTTCATTTTAAATTTTCTTTTGTGAGTACGAAATAAAGCATGTCCAATTCTTCTACAAATGTACAAACTCCTAATCCACCACTATCATATAATTCAACGATGTATTCACCCTCTTCCAATCCAATATCATTTGATTCCACATTATATGAACTTATTAGATACATACAATTAGGGTCTGGATTATTTTTAGGTAACTTAAGCATATATGCGTAAACACCAGGTTCTCCATTTTCATCATCTATTTTTTCAAACCCATATTTTACCAAATGTTCTTCGGTAATCGGGGTCAAATCAATCTGTATTCGTGGTTTCATTAGTCTAATATTATTTTTACAAATCTTCTTAGGTTTGAATTATAATTGTAACCCTGTACAATTAAAGTATCACCCTTCATTCTAAGTATTGGAGCAATTACGATATTAATTTCACCATTTTTTCCACTGTAAGAAGATGGATTAATGGTAGGAACTAATTCAGTTTTATTAGCAATTAAAGGCGGTAAAACGATTGTGTCTAATTGGCCTTTATAAAGATTCATATAGGTTTTAGTAATTGTTGCTATTGTATCATTTCGTTTTAAATGCCAATACAAATTACTTTCCCATTCTACTTTTTCAGAGGGGGTTGGTTCTTTACCATTTACTAAAAATTTACCTGTAATTCTATGTATAGATTGATTTTTGGTAACATCTAATTTTAATCTATAAAAGCCATTATTATCCTGAGGTAAACTCCTAAGACCTGTTTGGGTAAGAACTGAATCTATTGTAAATGAATATTCTTTAAGTGGTACTATTTCATCATCTTTAGAACAACTAATTAATATTGAAAGTAATATAGCACCTAAAATTATTTTTTTCATAACAAATGTTTTAAAACTGAATCCCAGTTAGGAAATTTTTCAGTTCCGAATTGAATTAAAGAACCTTCAAAATCACCTGCCCCATTAGCAGTTCTATCATCAATAAGATAATCGCCAATCAATAATCCTTTAAGGTGAGTGATTGCCATTTTCTTATGGAACAATCTACCAAAGTGTTCTTCAATCCAAAATCTCTTATCCATAGCACTCATAGGATTTCCCCAAGGTGCTGCAGTTGCAATATAGAGTTCATATTGATTACTCTCCGCTAATTTATTAACTGCTTCAATAGCTCCTTCAATTGGAGGGGGGTTTCGAAATATACCAGGTATGTGGTCGTATCTCCCTTCGTAAGCTATTTTTAAAAATTCATTATTCGATGTACTTTCCTCGACATGTCTGGCAAAATCTACCAAAACACCATCCATATCAATCCATATAATCTTTTTTTCCATTATTCTATTTTAATCTATACATAAACAAATCACCACAATCATCATCGTAATCATCATCCTCAACTACGTTGATACCACTACCGATAATTTCTTGTAATTTACTAACATTAACTCTACTCCAATAACCAAATCTCAGGTAAACATCATTTGTTCCACCCATAACTTGTTTGATATCAAAAGAACCAAATTCCGATTCAATTTTTTTCAATGTTGAAATATCTAATCCGTTCATCATAATTTTATATTTTATATTTTAAGTTTATTAAAGATATTGAGGGCCGTACACACCATAACGAGCAGTACCATCCATAATATTACCTCTCGAATGTTTAGCAGGTGATTTCCAACTCGCTGGTTTTAACAAATCACCTTTCTTAATTGGTGCTCCTTTTAAATCACCATCTACTCTACTGATGAATCCCCAACAAGTTGAACCCTTCCACAATCGGATAAATTTATTACCAACATCAACGGTAACATATTCGGGTTTTAAATTTGGAAGAGATTTTGCGTAATACTCTTCAATTTGTTTGTTCACGCCTTCTACAAAGGATTTAACAACTGGATTACTTTCCAAATAATTAACTGATTTTTCGTTCATTGTTCTCATATATCTTATCTTTTATTACATAGTAAAGATATGATAAAATTTTGGATTTTCCAAGCATTTGAAGAAATATTTTAAAAAAATAACCCATTGAAAATCAATGGGTTATATAAAATCTATTAAAATTCTTTCACTAAAATCGTAATCAAAGGTAATTGGAGGATTTAATGCCTCATATCTTAAATTACAGGTGCATCCGTTAAATGAATACCCATCCCATATTGTTTGATTATATCCATATCCTTCGTGAATATGACCAGTAAAATGTAAATGTGGTTTAATTTCTTTTAATCTACGATATAAATCTTCACACCCTACATTTTGATATGTGTTAGATGTCATATCCCCATATCCATAAATTGGGCCGTGAGTAATTACAATATCAGTATCCATAGGAATTGTATTCCATACTTCGCTTATATCATATCCTCTATCTTTATTAAATGCCCAACCATATCCAAACGATGGAGTAATAGGAGAACCCCATATCTTTAAACCTTCAATATCAATACTACTATTCTCTAAATAGAACACACCTCCGGCTAAACTCATACCTAACATATCAATTAACCATTGTGGTTTACCATCGGCACATTCGGTATCATATTCAGTTCTACCTTCAAAGTGTGCCAACTTATCTCTTAATAGTTTTTCTCTATCAAAAGACATATCGTGATTACCCGCTATGAATATTTTGTAAGTATAGTTATCAATTCCATTAAACCATTTGATAAACCCCCCAACCTCATGCTCTCTACCCAATGAAGATATGTCCCCACTATGAATAAGGATATCGCCACCTGGTAACTTACCATTAAGTTGTTTGTGTTTATTATGTGTATCGCTAATGTGAGTAATTCTAAATTTCATATTACGAATATACGAAATTATTTGGAATTTTACAAATTTCTTTTTCGCCTGAATTTTTATAAACTACACTAAATAACAATGCAATTCTATTAATATCTTCATTTAAAATTGAAACTTCGTGTTCAGGATCACTATCACCTCTAAAATTAAGAAATAATAATTTACCAAATTCAGGTGCAACAGTTTCGCCATTTACTATAAAATTTCCACCTATCTTAATATTATAGTTTTTATTGAGATATAATAGGATATTAGCTGGCTTTATTAGTTTTTGCTTTTCCATTGTCAATGATTTACCATCAGTATGTCTCATTAAAATTCCATTTTTTTTATACATTGTAAGTAAAGGATTATCAATTTTTAATTGCTTTATACGAAATTCAGTTTCATTTATTTTTCTAAGTATTATATCTTCACCGTATATTTCTAAAATTTTTGAAAAAATAAAATTGTAGGTATTCGGGTATTCATTCCAATTTAAAGATTCCCCGTATAATGAAAATTGTCCAATTTGTTTATCACCGTTAAGTGTAATCCAATTGGATATTTTTTCATAATCCACTAATAATTCATTGTATGATGAAAAAAACTTCGTGCTATTTTTTTCATAATCAGGAAATATTTGTTGGTATTCTGAAAATGGCCCTCTAAAAATCAATTTAGTGTATCGGTGAGTTTCATTACAAAAATCATACATTTTATCCAATTCTTCTATTAATGAAGGTTCTTTGGTTAAATCAAATTCAAAAAAAGGTTTTTCCATAAACAATATATATACTTATACATATACGGTTATATTAATTGTTTTATGAAAAAAATATTCAAAATAGATTTCGGGCAATTTGATTCCCATAAAAAACTAACTTCAGAATACTCTCTTAATTTTGAAGTACAGCCTCATCCAATCGCAGAACTTTGGTTTGATAAACTTAAAGACCTTCTTTCAGATTCAAGTTGGAAATTAGAAACCAGATGGGCCGCATTTAAACTACCATCTAGAAATCCGAAAATATTAGTTGAAAAACTAAAAAGATGTGTAGATTTAATTAATAACTCAGATTGGTTTGATTATCATATTATCGAATCCGATAGAATTACCGAAGATTATCCTATGGAAGTACATAATATTATACATCACCATTTTGAGATATTAATTGGGCAAGTATGGAAACCTTCGGAATATTGGAAAAAAATAATTGATAAAAAAGATTGGGTATTAGTTGATGCCGTAAGGGGATTAAATGATCTTTCACATGAAATTGAAGAGTGGAATATGGGAGGTGATGCTACTATATGTACAACTTTTATGAATGGACTAGCTCCAATACAGAAAGTAGAATTACCACAAGAAGCCGATGAGTGGTTTACATTAGATGGTGCATTTGGTAGGGGGTATTTACATTATGCACAATTAGGAAAAACATGGCAAGAAGTTTGTATAGATGATGATGACCATATAGATCCATCGAATATTTCAGAACATAGATTGTTAAGTGGTGAATTTGATTTACAATTTTCTCTATTTGATAGAACTCATGAGGGAATGGTTGAAATGTTCAATATGAGAGAAAAGTTAGCAAAATTCGACAGAACACCTGAAGATAAAACTTTAAGACTAGGATATTGTCCAATATTTGATATCGTAAATCAATCGGAACTAAATAAATCCGATAAAGAAAATATAATTGATAATGTGAGAAATCATCCTCAAATTATTAGAATGAATTTAGATGGAATAGAAAGGCCTTTTACTCCTTACTTTGATCCTTATTAATAAAATCAATTAGTTTTTCTGCATATATTCTATTACCCCTTTCGGATAAATGAAAATCAGTTTCGGAATAGGTTAATTTATTTTTTTTAGCCCACTCCGATGAAGATAAATCCATATCAGGTCTAAAAATATTTAAAGTATCGAACAAATCGAAAGGTAATACAAATTCATCGAAATATAAAAAAACTATTTTGTTATTTTTAGTTAATGCAGATGATTGAATATGATATAAATTATAAAACAATTTTTTAAATTCGTAAAAATCATTATGTATATTTAAAAAATAATGGTCAAAAAATTCATTTTCATTGAATATAAATTTACCATCTTTTGTTTTACTAACATCATTACTTTGTAAAAATCTATCACAATGTTCATTTTGTGAAAGTTTTACAGATACTAAATCATTTACTCTATTATCCCAATACGCAGTTCTTGTTAAATGGGTAGATTGAAATAAAATAAGTGAATCAAAGATTTCATTTTTAAAAAATTTTTCATTAAATCCATAAATGATTTCTTCATTCGAATTACCAGGAGAACTCCAATTTTCTAGAGAACAATTATAGTGTTCAGCAACAATATCTGCGAAACCAGTATAAAAATCTTGCCTCCAGCAAGAATAGGAACACCCGAATGTAAATACCTTATTAAACATTTTATGTGGTGGAGATGGTGGGATTCGAACCCACGTCTTATAAAGTAATCATAATACCAACGTTTCACAAGTTTATTCCTTTTTCTAAAGGAAAAAATATGTAGTTTATACTTCCCCGCTAAAACTACAAAATTCAGATGGTTCAACTTTTAGAGCCTGAACCAAAAACCAGCTCTTTGTAAACACTTCTGTTCCTAGGTTGTTGTGCACCGACCCGAGTTGGACTAGGCAGCTACTGCGTAATCCGCACCAACGAATGCCATAGCATCTTCGAAGGTGAATGAAGATAATTCTTCTGCGTTTATTGTTTGATTCCTTTATTAAAGTGGTTTGAGAACCTTCCCACTACTTGTGATATTATAACTCGCATCATAATCAAATCCGAGTCATCCCCATATTACTTTTTATAAAATATAAATATTGGTTCGTATTTGTAAAACTCACCATTAATCTTCATACTATTTTTTACATTCGATAAATCAACACCTGTCATTGGTGACATTGTCATCTTTATCTTACCCTGATATTCCATACCTAATTCAGTTAGGATATCAATTGAATCCTGCTCCAATGGGTAAAAACTTTTACCAATTTTAATATCTGCAATATTCCAAAGGATGTATCTATCATTTCGCAGCCATTCATAAGCAGTTATTAATGTAGGTCGTAGGAATCCATCTCTCCAACTTTCGTAGTTTCCGAATTTCTTATAAGATTGAGTTTCATCATCTGAATATCTTTCTCTATCAAAATAGGGAGGTGAGGTAAATACAAAGTCCAATTGACCTTTCCATTTTTGGAATCCTTCTTGCTCACTAATAATTTCACTGCCTGTTCTGTAAATCTCATAGGTATTTTTATGCCCCCAAAATGGATTTGCTGCACCTGGTATACGCGAGTTAAAAAATTCCGCTAAATACTCATAACGAGTCTTATCTATTTCATCAATATAATTCTCCGTATTCGGGTCATTTCCAATGTAATGAATATTTCTATCATCAACACTCAATGCACCCAATATTCTACCACCCCATCCCGATGAAGGGTCATAGATATTAATTTGTTTTTGGTCTTTAATATGGTTTGTAAATCTTTGATACAAATACTTCGCAGTAAGTGGAGGAAAGTTTACAGCTGCCTGAGTTCCCATTCCGATTCTAAACGCCGCAGTTGCTTCGGGGAAAATAGTTTGACCTAAAGGATACCACTTTAATTGAATAGGTTGTTTTTCCAAATCAACCAATGAGTCAATATCTTCACCCCAATTAGCAGTTTTCAAAGATGATATGTGTTTATATTGAATAACACCATCTTTGTATAATTGCTTCACTTCTTCTGCGGTAATAGGTAACGATTCAATTCTACTATCAGTTTGCGCTAAACAAAAATCATGTCCTTCCCATACATCGCCTTTCATCCATTTTTCAATCCATTCTTTTGCAGTTGGTAAGTGAGAATTATGATGTTCTTTGTTACCTTTAGCAAGAGTTTTAGAGAAACGATACATTGCATCCTGTCGTGTCAATCTTCTCATTTGTTTTGCAAATTCAGGAAGATATTCATCCTTACAAAAGATATCGTAAATAGATGGTTTTGGTTTATCATATGTTGAACCACCAATACCTGTTTTATACATTGCAGGAAAGAACTGATTTACAGGAGTTGCGAATTTATTGAAGTTAAAAATTACTTCATCACCATCATCATCCTTTTCTTCAAATTTATCTACTTTATATGTTTGTAGTTTAGAGAATTGTTCTATGATTTCAGCTTCGGAAGAACCAATACGAGGAGGCGCTCCTGTTTCGTTCCACACTTCAACAACGGTCTTTCTGAACATCGCTACCCAATCCTCAAATTCTTGTAGTGTCATTTTAAGAACATCTTCATATTTCAAATTGATATGGGGTTCATTAAAATAATCACACTTTTCGTAAAAATACTTCTTTTCTGACATTATAGTTTTATTAGTATCCGAAGATACGAAAAAAATGTGGAATTACCAAATAAATCAATAATTCAATATGAAATTTTTTAACAGATTATGATTGTGGATTAACCCTTCTAAATGGCAATTGTAATAATCATGAAAGTCAGAATCCGTCATTTTCAATAATTCAAACAATTTTTTAAAATATTCCTCTTCGTTTTTGTAGTAAAAAGAATCCAAACAAAATCCTAATTTTTTTAAAGATATTAGATTATCAAATGAATATAATAGAGCAGGGATACACCCCATTAAAAGTGGTTGGAAAGTTTTTTCACTAAAACAAAAACACATATCCATAGTTTCACTCCCAATATGAATTTTACAATTTTCCAAATATTCAAATGTTTTAACTGATATGTTCTTATCACATAAGTTTATACCATCATCATATAATGGCTCTTTTATTTCGTTAAAATTATTTAAAAATGATTGATTAAGATAAGGTATATCAATATCGGATTTTATATTAAATTCAAAATTATTTGATTTATATAAATCATAGTTGGTTGCGTTGAATTTCACCGCAATTTTTTCATTAAAATCATTTTTTAATAAAAAATTTAAAATTTTTATTCTAAAGTGTTTAACGTTGTTTGATAAAAAAAGACCTCTAAATCTATTTTTATTAAAATCCATATTAAAGAACTTTTCGCAATATGGATATATCTTTAGGGTTTTAAATCCGTTAGATATGAAATATTTAGAACCTTCTATATGAAAATTAATTTGATCAGATAATATAATTTTGTCAAAATTACTTTTTATAAATTCATTACATTCATTTCTTATAGGATCATTTGAATCATTGAATATAGGAAGTATTTCAAAGTCATCCTGTATTAAAAGGATTTTTTTATCCGATATTTCAACTAATTCTTTAAACTCTGAAAATTTATAAATTGCAAAATTTAAATTAACTACCCTAAATTCAGTTGTTTCTAAATTTATGTAATGTCTAATAATCATTATTCTCTAATTGTATCCAATGTTACACAATGAGGCCCTCCACTAAATGTTCTAGCGTGTCTCATTTTTACAGGTATAGAATCTACTCCCCATTTTTTAAGTTCTTTCATAAGAGGAATTTGTCTTTCCTCTACAATCATAGTTTTTTCATCGTAAGAAAGGGTATTCATTCCTAACCAAGGTGATGCTTCAGCCCAATGTTCTAAGAATGGAGTATCAATCATCTCAGGAGAGTATATTTTATCCCATTTTTTGAAGATTTCGGGCATATTGGTATCATTTACCCTTTTTGGATTAAGTAAGACCAGTCCCTCTCTAATTAACACGAAAGTGGTATCTATATGAATGAAAGCATATACATCTTGAATAGGATGGACTTTATACTTTTCTTTCATATTTTCATCTAACCATTTTTGTAGATATTCAGCCCCCGCTAAATTACCGGTATTAGAAACTAAATAAATTATATCATTATTACATTTTAGAAGATTGGCTGCATCAAATACTGGTTCTTCGTTTCCTAATGTTGGGCCAGGTAATAATTCCCTATTATAGATTGAATCTAATAATTTTGGTTTAGGGAAATCCACCCAACAACTTTCATCAAAAAGGTGTTTAAATGCTCTTGTTTCATTTTGTCTTTGACGGAGAGCCATAGGAGTAGCAATAACTTTATCTTCTATTACTAACATAGAATCTCTAGGGCAATATCCATAATACCCATCTACTTCCCAATTATCAGTTGAATACTTCTCACTCCAATCAATAAGTTTAGGTCTAAAAACTTCTACACCTAAATCTTCTAATGTTTTGCTAAAATTATCTAAATCTTCGATTGTTTCTTCAATCATCCAATTAGGATATCTACCCGATGGGATTCTTAAAAATTGTTCATCGGTGTAGTGCGCATAATCTATCGTATGCAATGATTTATCTTTTACAGTAGGTACTTGAGCAAATTCAGGTCTTCCGACAATTATTTGTTTCAGTTTACCCCATTCGTTTTTAATATAAGGTTTTATCATCTATCTCTTTTTTGTAATATTGGATTATTTGTAGGCCATTCCATTTGAAATTCTGGATCGTTCCATTTAACTACACCCTGCTCATCTGCATCCACGTAACCATCTTTATAGAATAAATTATAATGAAACATACAATCGGTTAATGCGTAGTGTCCGTTTGCAAATCCTGGTGGAACTAATACCTGATTTCTTAATCTCTCTGAAATAATATATGATTCCCAATCTCCATAAGTAGGAGAATCACTCCTCATATCCAAAACAACTAAGTATATATCACCTACCGCTGCTTGGACTAGTTTCCAAGTCTTATTATCCCAATGCAATCCCCTTAGCACACCTTTATAAGAACGAGAAAATCGCCCGTGTATTTCACATCCATCACTCACATAATTCATAACTGGATGTTCTTTTGAATGGAATGTAGTGAATATCTCTCCCCTATATTCCCTAAATACTGATGGTTGAAATTGTGGAACTTCTATACCAAATTTTTTCGATGGAGTAATTTGAAACTCATCCCATTTATTATTCATAACTTAAATTTTATTAAAATTATTTTTTATAAATATGTTTTGCGCAGCTTTATGCCATTCTTCACAATAACAGGTAATTTTTTTACAATCCGATGGTAGAGCTGAAATCGCTTTACTTACGAACCATTCAGGAGTATTTTCTGGTCTTTTTATTATTTTAGTAACATACAAATTATATAAATAATATTCACCTTTTGCTTTTGGTTCGAAGAATACATATCCTATCGGCTCATTTATATAATAGAGGATAAATAGTAGGTGGTTAGAATCTATTCTATTTATAACATCTTCATATTCAAACATATTATCCCATTTATATTCGGAATTAAAGTAAGATATTAATGTATCAATATCACTGGATTCACTCATTGTCAGAAGAAATGCATCGTTTAACTCTTGAATTCTTAATCCAAATATATCCGAATCAAATTCATTAAAATCTTTTCTATCTAAATAAAATTTTACCATTATAAAAGACTACTTTTATGCTCTATAAATTCCTGTAGATTATGCCAACTTTGTTGAGCTGGTAAAAATGAATTAACTTCTTTAACAAATTCTCTATATTCTGGATGTGTAATATCCCAAACTTTTTCACTTTCATATTGTTCGTTACTAAAAGTTCCCCAATTATTTATTTTACCATAAAACACATTTGCTTTATTACCAAATATAGATACCATTAAATCATAAAAAAGTTTCATTTCTTTATAGTTCTTTTGTTGAACAACGAATGATGTTTTTACACTCTTTAAACTTTTAATAGTGTTTATGAATTTTAAATTTTCTATTAGCTCATCCCAATTACCACCCAATCTTACTTTATTTTCATAAGTATTCTTTGTAGCAGCATCAATACTTATCTCGCAACTTTTAATGTATTTGTGAATTTTGGGCATTGAATCCCACATCTTCTTATCCCATTTTGTTGCATTTGTATGAAAATGTATTTTGTATAAATTAGGCCATTTTTTTGAATCAAAATTTCTTAAAAAATCTCTAAACCCAACTGATACGAAAGGATCGCCACTTCCTGTTATATACAACGTTTTAGTAGTTTTCCCATATTGTTTCTCTATCTCATCAATAGTTGTTTTAACTCTATTTATACCATTTGAATCTTCTACAAATAAATTAACCCTACAAGATGGACATTTTAAATTACAAGTTCTATCAAAAGAAAATTGAATAGTAGATGGTGGTAATAATGTTCCCTTACTAAACGAATCTATTTTTTCTTTAAATTCATGTGGTATATCATTTTTATGATGCAATGTGTTTGTATTACCAATTTTTCCAAATTTAATTAGTTGATGTAAATATGGACATTGACTCTTATCACAATGTTTAAAACTACCATCTAATACTGAATTTCTTATATCATTTGCTTCATCGGATTCCCATGCATCTTTTGGAGAAGTATGTTGTGGTAGATATTTTTTTAACCAAGATGCACAGCATAAAAATCTATCCCTCTCATGCATTTCTAAAGCAACGAAAGGAACAACACATACATAATCTTTTAAATCAATACTCATAATAAACTTTTAATATATTTTTTAGGAGCATATTGATATGATGAAACATCTATATTTAGTTTTTTTGAAATATACTTAAATAATTCAAAATTTCCAAATACTCCTAAATGACTATCTATGATATTATTGTCAGTTTCCTCAGTTATATTTGTAAATTTTTCATTGAAATTTATTAAATCAACTGTTTTAACCTTATCAGATAAATCACTTGTCCATGTAATCATAATTGGATTCCAATTTTTATAAATATTTGGTATATTATTAATAAAGTTTATTTCATCTTTATTAACATTATCATCAAACCACCATTTGTTTCTTTCAACAAATTGACCTTCTATAAATTTTACAGTTTTATCATCCCATCCAAATAATTTTTTAAGGTGTGTTCCATCTGATATGAATGAATATTTTTTCTTATCATCTATCCAATTAAATCTTTGGGGTGATGTGAATATTATAACAATACGGTCGCCAAGTTGATAATCAGGAAGATTTCCTAACTGAAAAATAATTTGTTCATTTGTAGCAGCCCCAACACCATAAGAATATACATCATAATAATATGAAATGTGATCAATCCAATGTCCAAAATAATTATGATATTTGACAAAAGATTCAACTCTTTCTAATCCTAAAAAAGGTTTACATTTTATAAGAGAGTTGATTTTTGAAAAATAGTTATTGGCCCAACTATCACCAAATACAAATAATCTTTTTTTCATATCATTTTTTTATCCGATGATAGTATATTAAAAAAATA